>Ga0164241_10000255_pt1 | contig 119970 bp, 108 predicted proteins | sample OricomyardsoilBY_FD_108780 | JGI IMG/M metagenome (GOLD analysis project Ga0164241, IMG submission 108780) | Backyard soil microbial communities from Emeryville, California, USA - Original compost - Back yard soil (BY) | ecosystem: Environmental > Terrestrial > Soil > Unclassified | place... | reverse complement strand
TTCCAGATGAGTGGCGCACTGCTCTAAAGAGGTAATACCGCCGTTGACTACAAAAGTGAGCGTTGGGAAGGCCCGCTTCAAATTAAGCACCCGCTCGTATTGCAAGAGTGGAATTTCGCGGTTTTCTTTTGGGCTTAAGCCATTTAACCAAGCTTTGCGGGCGTGCACTATAAATACCTGGCAACCGGCCTGGGCATTAAGCTGCACGAAGCGGTGCAGGTGCTCGTCGGAATCTAAATCGTCTATACCCAGCCGATGTTTAAGGGTGATGGGAATGGAGGTGGCAGTGACCATGGCGTGTATGGCCTCGGCCACCTGCTCAGGCTCAGCCATTAAACAGGCACCAATTCGGCCTTCTTGCACCCGATCCGACGGGCAGCCGCAATTGAGATTGACCTCGCTAAATCCGGCATCTTCCGCCATGCGTGCGCACAGGCTTAAGTCGGCGGGACTATTACCGCCCAGTTGTAATGCCAGAGGTAATTCCGCCGGGTGATAGTGTAAAAAACGCCCTCGGTTGCCGTGGATCAGCGCGCCAGTGGTGACCATTTCTGTATAGAGACGTGCATGACGGCTCATGGTGCGCCAAAAATAACGGGTGTGTGCATCGCTCCATTCCATCATGGGAGCGGTGCAAAAACGCCAGGGATAGGGGGATGTTGTCTGTGGCACAAAGAGTATCTAACGCGGCAGGGGGCGTTATTTTGCCAGACTCTTAAGCAGAAGGCAGTCGCTAAATAATAGGTCGCACCGCCAGCCCCATTCTTGGGGATTTTTTTAGGGGCAGATTGTTTGGATTTAATAATTACATTGCTATTAACCCGGCGCTAAAACCCGCCAGGTTAATAGCCCAATCGGCAGAATAATCAGCGCGATTAATTGGCTAAATCCGCCACTATGGCTTGCACTACGGCGCAGTGATTAATTAAATCCTGCTGGTTTTTCCATTCGCTGACGTAATTTAAACCGTGCGGCCAAAAATGCGTGCCGTCGGATTTTAATTGGTCTGTGGCAACGCCGGAAATTTCGCGCACTTTTGCTGTAGCCCTGGGGCCGTTGTAAATACCATTGCTGACGAGGGTTTTAAATTTGTCTGCACCCACGCCAAAAACATGGGCAATTTCGTGCATGGCAGTTACGTGGTGCATTGAGGCGCGCGAACCAAACCGAATGCTGCCATTGGTGCTGCCATCCGCAGTTGCTACGCTGGGGTTGTAACTGATGTTTAATTGGCGGGATAAATTGGTGTAACAATTATAATTTTTCACCGCTAAATCCATGGCAGTGGTAATTAAATTATAGGCCTCTTGTTGGTCTGCTGTTGGATTGGTGGCGCGGGCGAGGGTATAGGTAACCTTGCCAGAGCCGGTGCAGCCATCGGCAGGTTTTGGCGGTGTGTATTGTTTTATTAGGCGAATATTATCAACCTGCACCGTGACATTTTGTTCTTGGTTGCGCCAGGCCGGTTGAATAACCCATAGGTGATTAACCTTGGCCAAATTCAAACCGCTGGCGACTAAATCCGCGATGGGGTAGGTGTGGGTTTGCCAGTCGAAGGAGGTATTGCCTTTATTAATCGTTAATTCCGCACTCACGCAGGGTAATATACATTCACTTTTAAAAATAAACGGCGCCGCATTATTGGGTTGTTCGTGGTAGGTAAGGCGCATATCAAAACTAATGGCGCCGTCTTTATAGGCCTGTAAATCGGCGCTGGTGCCGGGCATGGCTAAACCAAACCAGCCATTGGCATTAATGCTGTGGTTGGGGTCGTTGGCGTTCCAGCGAATTTCCATCACACGGCCGTGTTTGTTATCGCCGGTGTCCACACTTTGCCATTGCACATGGCGACTGGTATCGCTGCCCTGGTAATTAAAAACTTCGCCCGTTGTAGGTGCGGATTCGTAGGCGAGGAACGGGCCAAAACCGGGGCTAATACATTCACCGAAAATTACGCCTTCAGAATTGCTGCAGGGCTCGACGCGTACATTGACTGTGTCGCTAAAGGTTTGCCCATTAATTTGGGCGGATAATTCAAAACTTAAATCCGTAGTTTGCCGCACATCCGGGGCGATAAAACCGGTGGCGGGTTTAGGATCTAGGTTAACCGTGGGGCCAGTTAATTGCCGCCATTTAAGCGAGCTGTTTTGCAGATTACCACTGTTTAACCGCACCCACTCACCATTAAATACCTGCTGATCTTTACCGGCGTCAACAGGGTTTATGGCAATGCCTGAGCTTGAGGAGGAGCTACTTGAGGAGGAGCTGCTGGATGACGAGGAGCTGGACGAGGCTCGCCCGGAGGAGCTTGAGCTGCTTGATGAGCTACTGCTTGAGGATGAACTACTGGCAGTGCCGTCAGGGCCGCTACAGGCCCAGAGGCTGAGTAAACTGGTCAGTACAACAAGGCGCGGTAGGGTTGTGAGTAGGTGCATGGCAGGCTCTTGTAAAGTGGGCATTTAAACCATCGGGTTAATTCAGGCAGATTAATTCAGTGCTTGATTAGCCTTTGAGGAGAAGGAACCTCTGTAATTAAGCAGAGCGCCTATAACGGTTTGTATTGGCCGCTTAGTAATAAGCGGCGAATAAAACCATTTTTTAATGATCGCTCGGGCCGAGGCTTAGGTGTCTGCGCAGACTAACACCCGCCCCAATAGAAGAAAGTGATGGAATTAGTATTTAACCTAAAAACCTCAGTTAAACCCTACCCTACCGCCTAAAGCGTGCAGCTGAGCCTTTTTTAAAAAAAATTCGGCTCACCGCCAGGGCGGCTGCGGCTAGCGCCCAATTTTGAAAAAACACCAGTATTCTAAGCCTTAAACGCACTCGCCAAGGGTTCAACTGAGGCTTTTAAGTTTAACAAGGCGGCAATTAAACACTGATTGTTTTTGTCTGTTTGAGCTGCGCAGCTATACCGCAACCGCTGCAGGCTGAAGGAATGTGCCCCGTGCTAAGCCCTTGCGCCATTATTCTGCGGGCCTTTAAAACCTGTGTTGTGTCTGCAAAATGGCCGAGGGTGTGCTGCGGGTTTTTACTAAAACAGCAGCTCATCACGCGCCCCTGTACATCCACATACAACCCTAGGGCGAGCCAGGGGCAACAACCGCCCCCCGCTTGCTGTTGCATGCGCGCATAAAAACTACCCTGCTGCGTGTAGTCTAATAAAGCACGTTTTACCTGCGCATCACTGGCGATAAGCGCGCGAATATTCTGTGTATCCTTTGGCTGCAGCAGCTCGGCAATTAATTCTGTACTGTAGTGTTGTTGATAGGCGGGCATGGTTTGCAAGCCCTGCAGGCTGATGCCGCCATCCATGCCCAGAGCATGGTACAAACGGCTAATAGCCTGTAATTGTTGTGCATGATTGTGCAGCAGGGTAACGGCAAAACCGACTTTTAAAGTGGCGCGGTGGTGTCGTTTGGCCGCCATCAAGGCGCGCAGGCCACGCAGCACACGGCTGAGTTTACCGCCGCGCAAGCGCTGAAAATGCAGCGGGCTGAGGGTCTCTAACGAAATCCATAAGTGGTGCAGCGGTGAATGTAACAGGGCGTGAATATTGGTTGTAGTTAACAGGCTACCGTTGCTTATGGTGGATAAAACAGCATCCGGGCAGTGTTGTTGGGCATCGGCTAAAAGTGCAAAAAAATCCTTATGCAACAGTGGTTCGCCTTCGCCTTGAATTTCAACCGCTTTTGAACCCGGCCAGGCTGCGAGTACGGCATTAAAATCCGCGCGCGTCAAATCCTGCTGCGGCATATGCCTGCCCGCGCAAAAACCACAGGTAAAATTGCAGCGCGTGGTAATTTCAATTTGGATAAATTCCATCGGCCAACCCCTAAATTGTGCATGGCTGCACGATGCGCTGAGCCTAGCACACTGCAGAAGATGCATGGGGTTAAAAGCGTTTGTATTGTTAAATAAAATGGCGCAGCGGGTTTAAATAAACATCTGTTTTAGTAATGTTTTGCTGGTGCACAAATGCCGCCGTGTTAGGTCAGGCGTGAACTGAGTTTCTCTAACGGCGAGCGCAAGTGATATTAAATTAGATGAATTTAGGCGTTGAGCGGCGTGCGCTTGAGGGAGGGATAAATAACAAGAAAGGATAAGAAAACAACAGCATCCTTGCTGTTGTTGGTGGGGCTGAGTGAGTAATTAATAAGGCTTGCCGACCACGTTTAAGTCAATTTTCCAAAGTATGCCAGCGCCTGTGATATAGAGCGTTTTCCCGTTAGCGCCACCGAATGCGGCGTTGGTTACATTGGCATCAACTTTAATAGTCGCAATGTCGGTACCGGCTGGAGAGATTACCCGCAGGCGTTTTTGATCGTGTTCGGCAACGTAAATATTGCCGAGGCAGTCAATGGCCATACCATCGGGGCTGGTTACGCTGGCCAAATTAATGCCGCTGCCTACGCTGTTGCCTTCAATGGGATACGCGCGCAATACACCGTTGCCAGAGATATAAAGTGTTAATTCATCCGGTGATAAAGCAATACCGTTAGGGTTATATAAACTTTGCTCAATCACCTTAACGGTTTGGCCGTCGTATTGATAAGCGCGCGTTTGTGATTGGCCACCGGCCGCCGCAGATTTTTGGAAATCAGGGTCGGTGAAATAAATAATGCCTTTGCTGGACATGGCAATATCGTTGGGGGAATTAAATGGGTTGCCGGAGTATTGGCCGACAATAATTTCCCGCGCCTTAGTGCTGAGGTTGTAGCGAGAAATAGCTTTTTTATCGTGGGTAGCGGCCAAAATATTGCCGTTATTGTCCACAGCGAGGCCATTGCTACCGCTGTTGTCGATGAAAGTTCTCATCACACCATCGGCACCCAAGGTTTGAATGCGTGAGGGGAAGCCGCTGTTAAATGAGAAATCAGAGAAGTACAGGGCGCCTTTAATCCACACTGGGCCTTCATATAAACCAGTGTCGGAACGGTTGGTATTGGTGCCGGGCACGCGGCTGGCCGTGAGCTGACCGGATGGTGCCACACCGGGCGATTGAGGGCAGGCAAATTGGCCGCCGCTTGAGCTTGATGAACTGGAGGAAGAGCTGGAGCTGGATGAGCTGGAGGACGAGCTTGAGCTAGATGAACTTGAGGAGCTGGAGCTGCTTGTAGAACCTGAGCTGCTGCCTGCACCTGAGCTACTGGTGCTGGAACTTGACGTGCGGCCGCTGCTGCTGGAGCTGCTGGACAGGTTAGAACCACTGGATGAGCCAATTGCGTCAGTGCCTGGGGGGTTTCCGCCGCAGGCGGCCAGGGCAGCAATTGAACACGCCAACAGTGTGCTTTTAAATGCAAACGGCGTTGCCATACAAAATCCTCAGAGTTAAGTGCTAAACAAAATGCGCATTCTAACGCATGAACTATAGGCCCGATGGTTGTTAGGGGCCACCAGCAGGTGCAATCGAACACCCGCAGCTTTGCTGGCTATGATGCACCCAGAGCGCAAACCACGGAGTGACAGGAGGCACATACGGCGCAGATAGTAATGGCATTTGTGGAAGGTTTTGAGGTGTGCCTTACAACACTATTCGGTAGTGAGTAATAAAGCCGATGCGCGTTTATTTTTAAGCGAGTTTTTAGGCTAATTATCCGATCTTTGGCGCGCCAAGCTATGAGTGTCAGGCTCGATCTATTAGAGGGAATTTGAGTGTTCATGGGTTGTTTTAAGCAGGCTTGGCCATTGCTCTAACCAGCCCTCAGTATGGGTTGCCGAGGGCACTAAAAGGCAGTGCGCGGCCTTGTCTCGCGTGCAGGTGGGATTCATTAACTCCGGTGGCACAGTGCGGTCCTGCCCGCCAGCAAAATGCCAGCGCTCAATATTCGCAGGTAGCAGCGGCTGGTTAAATGGATTTAACGATTGTGTCAGCGGGCTATAGCCGTGTAATTCGGTCCAGCTGTCCGTATCCAAATTAGCCGCCAGGGTTATTACTTTTTGCACATCTTGACGCGTGTGCGCAATTAATAATGCCAAACTACCGCCACCACTGTGGCCAATTAAAACAAGAGGCGTGTTTGTTTGGTTAAGTTTTTGTTTGGCGTGATCGATTGCCTGCGACAGCGCCTGTACGACTTCTGGGCTGTAGCGCGCCTGGGTCCAATAACGGGGTGTACAGCTGGCCGGTAAAGCGTCAAATGCAAAACCATAACAGGGGCGGGTAATGTAAATGCTGGGGTTTAAATCCACTTGCATTAAATGTAATGCCAATAATTGTGCGCGCAGGGAAGGATTGGCAGCAATGCGCGTGGGCGATAAAAATGCCGCGCCGTCGTTTTCTAAATAAATATGCAGTGAGGGTGCAGCGGCAATTGGTTGGCCGCGCTCGTTCATTGGCAGATTGCGAGCCCAGACCTGTAAGGGGCTGATGGCGGAAGCCAGTGTAAACGAGGTGCATTGTTTACAGATGCTGTGCATCTGACTTGTGGGCGTGCAGCTGGCTACTAACCACAGGCAGAGTGCGCCCAAAAAAAGCGCTTTAACACTAAGCCTAGTGTGTATGCTCCAACAATTTACCGGCATCTTAGGCCCATCGTTTTAATACCACACCCGTTTCAATATGCTCAGTAAACGGGAATTGATCAAACAATGCGGCGTTTAATACCTGGTGGCTTGTGTGCAGCTGTGCGAGGTTTTCTGCCAGGGTGTGGTGGTTGCAGGAAATATAAATAATAAATGGAAATTGGCTAATAAATTCCAGTGTGGCCGCATCCAAACCTGCTCTGGGCGGGTCTACAAACACACAGCCAAAATCATAATCGCTAAGCTCTACGTCCTCTAAACGGCGAAATTCTCGCACACCACTTAAGGCCTGTGTCAGCTCTTCGCTGGACATGCGCGCCAGTTTTATATTATGGATATTATTGTGTGCTTTATTATATTCAGCATCCTGGATGGAAATTTTGGTAATTTCATTGGCCAAAACCTTGCGAAAATGGTGCGCCAGCGGCAGGGTAAAATTGCCATTGCCGCAGTAGAGTTCTAATAAATCGCAGCTGTGCTGCTGTGTGATCAGGCGCGCTTGAGTGTCGGCCCAATTTAACATCTGCGCACAAACGGGGCCATTGGGCTGGGTGAAGGAATTCTCACTGTGGCGATAGGTAAACCTGCGGCCATTAACTAAAAAAGTTTGTTGCACATAATCCTGGCTTACAACCCGTTTGCTGCCACGGGCGCGGCCGATTAAATGAATATTTAACTGCTGCGCTACTTGCTGTGTTTTTGTTTGCCAGGCGTCATCCAAGGCGCGGTGATAAATCAGCGTTGCCAGCACCTCGCCTTGGGTGCTGCTTAAAAAATCAATTTGAAATAATTTACGCCGCAGGGTTTCATCCGCATTAATGGCCGCCATCAGTTTAGGCATGATTTGGTTAATGCCTAAGGATGCTGCCGGGAAGGTGTCTAGCGTATAGGTGGTGCGGCTGGGGCCGGGTTTATACATGGCGTAGTGGCAGGTGCCGCGCTCGTAATCCTGCCAAATTTTAAATTCCGCACGCATGCGGTAATGCTCGCTCGGCGAGGCAAATACCTCTATAGGCTGCTGAATAAAAGCTGCTAAATGATCGTTGAGCTGGGCGATTTTTACATCTAATTGTTGTTGGTAGGCGTCGGTCATGGATTATTAAACTAACTGATTTTTATGGTTTGATGGCGCCGGTGGTGCGCACACGCTTGTTGCCAGCGGGGATTTTAATCACTTGCACCTGCCGCTTGGCGTAGTACTGGTCTAAAAAATTCTTGAGCGCAATTAATAAACCCATGACTAAAAAAGCACCCGGCGGCAATAGGGCTAATAAAAAACCTGGGTAATTGCCACCTAAAATCTGCAGGTGCAAGGCACTGGCGCCTGGGCCGAATAATAACTGCATATCGCCACACAGGCCGCCAGTGCCTAATAATTCGCGCAACGCGCCCAACAGCACAATCACCAGTGTAAAACCCGCTCCCATAGCAAGGCCATCGATAGCGGCGGCGGCAATTGGCGCTTTGCTGGCAAAACTTTCCGCCCGCGCCAATATCACACAATTAGTCACAATTAGCGGAATAAAAATACCTAAAATAGCGTACAGCGGATAACTAAAGGCTTGTAATAATAATTCGGCGCTGGTGGTAAAGGCGGCAATTACCATGACAAAACAGGGCAGGCGAACAGCGGCAGGTACAAAACGCGCAATAGCGGCGATGGCAATATTAGAGCCGGTTAACACCCAAATAGTGGCAAACCCCATTCCCAACGCATTCACCACATTATTGCTAACCGCCAGCAGTGGGCACAGGCCGAGCAGTTGCACTAAGGCTGGGTTGTTGTACCACAGGCCTTGTTTTATTAGGGTTTTATAAGGTGTCATAACTTTTTACTTATCGAGCGCTATAGGTTTGCTGCCATTGGGTGTGGCGCGCGTTAAAAACAATTAAACCCTGTTTAATAGCCGCCACACAGGCACGCGGCGTAATAGTGGCACCTGCAAATTGATCGAATGCGCCGCCATCTTTTTTCACTCGCCAGAGCGCTTCGCTGGGGTCTTGCAGGCTTTTTAAATTAAATCCGCTGATCCAGGTGTGGCGTTTAATATCAATTTTATCGCCAAGCCCTGGTGTTTCTTTATGGGATACCACTCGGCTGGCGGCAATTCGGCCATCCACATACACGCCCAGCAATAATTCAATATCGCCTGAGTAACCCTGTTGGGTTTTAATCGGCAGAATATAACCCACAATAGATTTACCGCGCCGGGCGATAAATACCTTGCGATTATTCGGCGCACCAAGCGCCTGCCAATCGTCATCTGTTAATAGAAAAAAGTCTTGCGTCCAGGCATTGTCGTGCTCCTGTGCGGGAATAATGTCATCCAGGGCGGCCTGTTGGATGCGCAGTTGTTGCTCGGCGATGGGCGCTTGGGTCCATTGATAAATACCGCCTAATAAAAGTGCGCAACAGCCTGCAAATAGGCTCAGGCTTAAACTATTGGTGCGCAGGGCGTGCAAAAGTGGTTTGGACATAAATTTAAAAAAACCGCTTAGCCGCTGGCGCTTTGTCGTGGCCATAGGTTTTGGGAACGGTAAAAAAATCAATTAATGGCGCAGCGAAATTGCCGAACAACACGGCAAAAGCGATGGCGTCGGGATAATTGCCCCAGGCGCGGATTACGTACACCAAACAGCCGATTAAGGCGCCGAATACCAAGCGGCCTTTGGGGCTTACCGCGCTAGTGACCGGGTCGGTAATAATAAAAAACGCGGCCAGCATAGTGCCGCCGCTAAACCAATGCAGCAGGGGCGAGCCGGGGCTTTGTGAGCTGCCAGCGTCGTAAAAAAACGCCGCTAACACGCCCAGGCTGACTAAAAAGGCCAGCGGCGCATGCCAGCTGAACACACGTTTTATCAACAAAACGAGCCCGCCCGCTAAAAAACCTAGGTTTACCCATTCGCTGCCGCTGGCGGCAAACACCGCCTGGTTAAATAGGCGCTGCTGGGCCAGCCAAGTCTCTAGGGTATTGCCCTGTTTATGCTGCAATAAATCCAGACTGGTGGCACCCGTGATGGCATCCGGGCCGATCACTTGCCAGCCATCGCCGAACCAGGCCTGCAACACAGTGTAAACATCAGGCTTACTGGCAGCCGCTGGCAGCAGGCTCTCGGTCATGGGCCATTGCGTCATAGGCAGCGGAAAGGAGACCAGCAAAATAACATAGGCCACCATGGCCGGGTTAAAAGGGTTAAAGCCCAAGCCACCGTAGAGATGTTTGGCTAGTACCATGGCAAAAAAGGCGGCGCTCACCAACAGCCAAAAGGGGCAGTAGGGCGGCAAACTAACGGCTAACAGGGCGCCAGTGACCAGTGCGCTGCCGTCTAACAGTGCGGTTTTTATAGGTTTTTCGCGTAGCGCTAAAAATCCGGCCTCAAACCCGGCACACAGCAGCATAAGCACTAGGGCATTGGCTAAATTGCCCGGCCCGTAGAGCCAGACTTGCACCGCTAGGCCCGGCACCAAAGCGGCCAACACCCAGAGCATAAGGTGGTGAATACGGGCGCCGCTGTGGGTGTGCGGGGAGGATTGGCGGATAAACGTCATGGGGAGAGCCTTTACAATCAGGCCGGCATTCTAAGGTGATGGAGCCTAAATATCTGCCCTACAGCCCGAAAAATCGCGCAGCAGACAGGTGTTCTTTCTTTTGGCATCTGCTGCCCCGGCGGGTACAATGGCGGCCTTTTTGATCCTAAGTCGATATTCCCTATGACCACTGATCCATCCAACGCCTACTCCATGACGCACCTGAAGCAACTGGAGGCGGAGAGTATTCATATTATTCGCGAAGTTGTGGCGGAATTTGACAAGCCCGTCATGCTTTATTCCATCGGTAAAGATTCCGCCGTGATGCTGCATTTAGCGCTCAAAGCCTTTGCGCCGGGCAAGCCACCGTTTCCTTTATTACATGTGGACACCACCTGGAAATTTAAAGAAATGATCGCCTTTCGCGATATGCGCGCGAAAGAATTAGGCATGGATTTAATTGTGCACATCAACCAAGAAGGCGTTGATATGGGCATCAGCCCATTTGTGCACGGCAGCGCCAAACACACCGACATCATGAAAACCCAGGGCTTAAAACAAGCCTTAAATAAATACGGTTTTGATGCCGCCTTTGGTGGCGCCCGCCGCGATGAAGAAAAATCCCGCGCTAAAGAGCGGGTATATTCCTTCCGCGATAAAAATCACCGTTGGGATCCGAAAAATCAGCGCCCGGAATTGTGGAATATTTACAACGGCCGGGTGGATAAAGGCGAATCCATTCGAGTATTTCCGCTCTCCAACTGGACGGAATTGGATATTTGGCAATACATCCATCTGGAGCAAATTCCTATAGTACCTCTGTATTTTTCCGCCCCGCGCCCGGTGGTGGAGCGCGACGGGGTATTAATTATGCGCGATGATGAGCGCATGGAATTATTGCCCGGCGAAACCACAGAAGAAAAAATGGTGCGTTTTCGCACCCTCGGCTGCTACCCGCTGACGGGCGCGGTAGAGTCCCACGCGGCAACCCTGCCGGAAATTATTCAAGAAATGCTGTTAACAACCACCTCTGAACGCCAAGGGCGAGTTATCGACCACGATAGTTCAGGCTCTATGGAAAAGAAAAAACAGGAAGGGTACTTCTAAGCCTTGTGCCAAGAACTTCTGTTTTTGTCCATTTACTGTTGTTGATTTGGAGTTAACATGTCTCACCAATCTGATTTAATCGCCACCGATATTAATGCTTATTTAGCTCAGCACGAGCAGAAAGAATTACTGCGCTTTTTAACCTGCGGGTCAGTGGATGACGGTAAGTCCACTTTAATTGGTCGTCTGCTGCACGATTCTAAAATGATCTATGAAGATCAGTTAGAGGCGATTAAATCCGACTCCTTAAAACACGGCACCACAGGCGAGAAAATTGACCTGGCGCTATTGGTGGATGGATTACAGGCCGAGCGTGAGCAGGGCATTACCATCGATGTGGCCTACCGTTATTTCTCCACCGCTAAACGCAAATTTATTATTGCCGACACCCCAGGCCACGAGCAGTACACCCGCAATATGGCTACCGGCGCCTCCACCTGTGATTTAGCGGTTATTTTAATTGACGCGCGCTACGGCGTAGTTACGCAAACGCGTCGCCACTCTTTTATTGCTTCTTTATTGGGTATAAAACACGTGGTGGTAGCGATTAATAAAATGGATTTGGTGGATTTTTCTCAGGAAGTATTTGCACAAATTCAAGCCGATTACCAAGCCTTTAGTAAAAGCCTTAACCAGCAGGATTATTATTTTGTACCTATGTCGGCCTTAGATGGCGATAACGTGGTGAATCGCAGCGAGCGCGCCGCTTGGTATCAAGGCCCCACCCTGATGGAAGTGCTGGAAAGCGTGCCCATTGCCCAGGATAAAAATCTCGCCGATTTTCGTTACCCCGTGCAACTGGTCAATCGCCCGCACCTGGATTTTCGCGGTTTTTGCGGCACCATCGCTTCGGGTGTGGTGCAACCGGGTGATGCGCTTAAGGTATTGCCCTCCGGTAAAACCAGCCGCGTTAAACAATTAATTAATTTTGAAGGCTCTATGGCGCTGGCCTTTGCCGGTCAAGCTATCACTATTACCTTGGAGGATGAAATTGATATTAGCCGTGGTGATATGCTGGTTAAAGCGGATGACCCGGTGAGTTTTACCAATCAAATGACGGCTCATTTGGTATGGATGGCAGAATCGCCTATGCAGCCTGGCAAAGAATATTTATTTAAATTTGCCACCAAGGTGACCCTTGGCAGTGTGGAGCGTATTCACCACCGCGTGGATGTTAACGAGCTGAGTTTTACACCGGCTGAGCGCATGCAATTAAATGATATAGCCAAAATAGATGTGAGCCTGCAGCAGCCTGTAGTGGTGGATAATTATCAGCGCAATCGCGGCACAGGTGCCTTTATCGTGATTGACCGTTTAACTAACGTCACGGTAGGGGCGGGTATGGTGGAGGAGGCAAAAGCATTTGCTGCCACCACAAGCCGGGAATTCTCCGCCTTTGAATTAGAGCTTAACAGTCTAATTCGCAAGCATTTCCCGCACTGGGATGCAAAAGATCTTTCTTTATTCAAATAAGTAGGCGCTGATTAAGCGACGTTTTAAAAACTGCTCCGGCCAAAGCGCCCGTGCCGCCGCTACAGGGAAGTATTTGGTGGTTTTTGACAATAGGCGCAATCTGGCTTAATGAGCGATTTTTTAATTACAGGTTCGATAAATAAAAGGTATTCGCGCCCAGTGCGCGGACTTTAGTTCCATACGCCCTTAAAAGGCCAACGCGGAGTATGACGTGTATCAGGTTCGCACCCCTTGTATCGGGGTTTGTTCAACCGGTATTGGCGATGTGGTGTGTCGTGGCTGCAAACGTTTTGCCCACGAGGTGATCCATTGGAATGCCTATACACCCGCCCAGCGCCGGTTAATTAATGCGCGGTTGGATAGTTTGCTCACCCAATTGATTCAGCCGCGTATTGAAATTTTTGATGCGCAACAATTACAGGCGCAATTATTGGCGCAGAAAATACGCCACAATCCTGACCTGTCGCCCTACGCCTGGTTTATGGATTTATTAAAAGCCGGTGCCAGCCAAATTACCGATCTCAATGATTACGGCTGTCGCTGGGTAGCGCCTGATGCAGCCAACTGCCTGCTCGAATTAAAACACCAATTAGACGAAGAGTTTTATGTGCTCTCGCTCGTGCACTACGAGCGTTATTTTGCCCAGTATCCAATATGACTGATTTAATTGCCCCTATACGCGCTTTTTTATTGTGCGAAACCCCCGCCAGTTGGCTGCAAGACGCGCTCAAACACCCTGAGCTTATGCTGCTGGATCACGCCAATTGTGAATTAAAAGCGGCGCAAACTGCTATGGGGTTAATTTGGAAATACGGCCCAGAAGGTGGTGAATGCCCCGGCACTGGAGCACTGCTTAATTTCACCCTCATGCAAAAAATGTCGCGTTTGATTCGCGAGGAAATGCGCCATTTCGAGCAGGTAATTGCCATTATGCACACGCGCAAAATTGCCTATGAGCAATTAAGTGCTTCGCGTTATGCGGCGGGTATGCGCAAAGATGTGCGTACCTATGAGCCTGCGCGCTTGGTTGATGTATTAATTGTTGGGGCAATTATTGAGGCGCGCTCCTGTGAGCGCTTTTATAAAATAGCGCCATTTCTGGATGAGGAATTACAGAAGTTTTACCTCTCCTTATTAAAATCCGAATCCCGGCATTTTCAAGATTACTTGGCCTTAGCCAAAGCCGTGGCACCCGAGTCGATTGACGCGCGGGTGAACCATTTTTTAGAAGTGGATCGCAGCCTAGTGCTGTCGGACGATGCAGAGTTTCGTTTTCATTCCGGCCAGCTAGCCACTGTCTAAAACCTTATGGGTTAGCCGCTTGTTGACATGCCTGGGTGGCGACGGTTTGGCAGGGCAAATTTAGCGAAAAACGGAGTTTACACGGAGTAAATGAGAATTTTTCGCCAAATTTAACGCCGCCAGAATGGACAGGGCAATATTGCAACAAGCTGTTAGGCCTGGGATTGATTCACAACTCCTCATCTATAGAGGTGAGGGTATTAAATAGATCCGCAGGCAAGTGCAAATCTTCTAAGAGTTTAGCTGCGCGCTCAGGGAATTTTGGATATAGGGTGACATGGGCTTCGGAAATAATATTGGCCTGATACAACACCACGCCTTCTTCGCTAATTGAACTGCCGGGCGTTAATTCAATTTGTTCTTTTAAGGCTTCGCATACCTCTTCAGGTAAATCCCAATCGCGCGCAATTAAATAACTTAGCTGCGCTGAAAAACTGCGCATCAAGGGCGCGAAGGCTTGCAAGCCTGGCTGCTCCTGGCTGCCATTGAGTTTAAATTGTTTGCACAGCTCGCTAAATAAAGTAATTTTACCAACATCGTGCACCAGGCCTAATAAATACATGCTAAAGGGTTCTACGCCGCGCAAAGGGGCAATTTGTTCACAGGCAATGGCGCAGTGCAATGAGTGCTGCCAGAGGCGTTGGCCAGTTTGCGAAAAATAGGGCGAATCGCGCTGAATAATCGGTTGCATCACAGCGGCGGATAACACCGAGCGCAAGCCCGCAACTCCCAGCAGCATAACGGCGCGGTCGATATCGCCAATATGTTGGTCTATAGGGTTGAAATAAGCGCTGTTGGCTAATTTGAGCACCGCCGCAGTCATGGAAACATCTTTTTTTACAATCAATACATAATCGCGAATGGCGCTGTCGGGGTCTCTGAGGCTGCGTATTAATTTGGGGATAACCGTCGGTAGGCGCGGCACAGCATTAAGGCGATTTTCTTTGCGTTTTAAATTCGATTGCACCAAATCCAAAACTAATTTTTGCGGTACGGTAATGGGCTGAGCAGTATTTTGCTCAAATAAATAATTGAGATATAACTGGGCCGATTCCATCAGGCTAAATTGTTGGGGTTCGATAACTGTGCGCGGTGAAAAATCACCGTTATGCATACCCGTTGTGGCATTCCGGCCTAAAAGTTTAGTTATAAAAGACGCAACACCCATAACTGACTCGCTTAAGTTTACCGCAGGACTGCTTAAGTATAGGCCAATATCCACAGATGAGCCTGGCTCACAGGCTGTTAGGACAATGTCTCGGGGCATTAAGTTAAGGGTTTGGCGCGGTTTTTCCAGCGGTTAATTGCTCGCTCAGAAGCCCCACCCAACATAAACCACGGGGATGTGGTTTATACATGGGGATGTTGGGTGGGGGTTTTTGGTAGAGGGCAAAATCTCCTAAAAAGCCAGATGAAATCCTTAACTTAATGACATTGGGGGGCTCAGTCCAAGCAGTGCTCGCGGAGGATTTGTGCGGCGAGCTTAAAGTGCAGGTTGTGCATCGCGCTGTCGAGCTGTTGTGTCAGCGGTTCGTCCAGTTGGCATCTTAGCTGTGTTTTAAGTTGGTTGTAGTTATCGCAGGCGCGCAGGTTCTGTTCATCCAATAACAGCAGAAAATCCTCTAGAGATACAGCGGCGCTATTTGATACTACCGATGTTTGCTCAGTGGTGGATTGATAATGTTTAAGCCATTGTATGGCTTCTTTGCGCGTCTGGGCGTGCAGCTGTTGATAGGCGAGCCATTGGCGGCAATTTAGCGTTAGCCTGTTCTCCTGGGCGAGGGTTTCCAAACTGCAGATTTGTCGGTACAGGGGTGTAGCACCTAGGTTACCCCAAGCACCTTTTTGGCTGTGTAATATTTTAGCGGCGGCGGAAAATTCTTCGCGTTGAATATTCTGCATTAACGCCGTCTGTTGAAGTTCGCTACTATTGATCAGTTGTTGAATACCCTGCACAACACTATTGATGTGTTCTTGTTGGCTGATGTGCTGCAGCAAACGCTCAGGATAAAACAAGGTGTGTTCTATGGGGTTGGATTCTTGCGCGGCAAGCTGTTTCACCTGAGCTAATTCGGGTAATAAACGCTGAATTTCACTCAGTAGCGTTTGCACTTCAATCGGCTTAGGCACAAAACCCTGCATGCCCATACGCTCGCAGTGTTCTCGTTCGCTGGATAAAACACCTGCGGTCATAGCGATAATCGGAATTTTGTTGCCGCGTTCATTGAGCGCATGGCAAGTGGAATAACCATCCATTATAGGCATTTGAATATCCAGCATAATTAAATGGTGCTGGCGCGTGCTACGGCTAATTAATTCCAAAGCCTCTTTGCCATTCCAGGCTTGATCAATATGCGCGCCAAATTGCTCAAGTAGTCCCTTGGCAACAACCTGATTGAGTGGGTTGTCTTCCACCAACACTATATTTATGCCGCTGAGTAAGCGTTTTGTTAAATTCATTTCCTGCTGCAGTGGTTGCTGGGCGCCCTGGCGTAGTGTGCGGCCATCTTGAATGGCATCTAATAGACCGGCGTGGGTAATCGGTTTTATTAAATAGGCGTCAATGAGGTCTAAACATGGGGCGGGCAGGGTGGCTGCGGCGTGGTTAATATCACTTACCAAGCGCAGGCAATTTGGCGCCAGGCCAAGCTTGCCCAGCTGTTGAATAAATGACGCATCCTCGCTTAACACGCGGCTATCAATAATTAATAAATCGATGGGTTTAAGTTTGTTGGCGGTGGGGAATACATTGAGCGCTTGTTGTACCGAGGTGGCGGCGATTATATCCCAGGGCCAGGGGGCTACCAGATGTTTGACGGCTTCAATAACGCGAGTATTGTAATCGACTAATAACACGCGCAGCGGTTGATGTTCCAACGGGTGGGTATAGTTGCGCGAGGCAATTTGCGTAAATTCAAGGAAAAAATAAAAACGCGAGCCTAAGCCTTCGTCGCTGTCTAAATATAATTCGCCGCCCATAAGGTTCACTAGCCGTTTGGCTATAGCAAGCCCTAGGCCTGTGCCGCCGTATTGACGGGTGGAAGAGGAGTCAACCTGAGTAAAAGCGTCGAATAAATTTAATTGATTGTTTTTGGCAATACCAATGCCGGTATCGATAACAGCAAATCCTACCTGTATGCGGCCCTGTTTGGGTTTGCTTGCAGTAATTTCAATTGTGACCTCGCCGCCAGGCGTAAAGCGAATAGCATTGGATGTTAAATTCACCAATACCTGATGTAATTTAAGTGCATCCCCCTCCACGCAGCTGGGCACATTTTTATCTATATGCAAAATGAATTCGAGCCCTTTGGCGCCTGCTTGCGGCGATAAAATAGTAGCAATTTTTTGCACGCTTTCCCGTAAGTTAAAAATACCCATAGCTACTTGGGCATGGCCAGATTCAATTTTAGAAAAATCTAAAATATCATTGACTATGGCCAGCAAGCTCTCGCCGGAGTGCTTAATCATATTAATGTATTTTTTCTGCGGCGCAGAGAGTTCAGTGGTTTGTAATAGTTGTGCGGCGCCCAGGGTGGCATTTAACGGCGTGCGAATTTCATGGCTCATGTTGGCGACAAATTCACTTTTAGTATGGCTAGCCACTTCGGCTTTTTGTTTGGCTTGATGCAAGGCTAACTCAGCTGATTTTAAGTTAGTGACATCCCAGTTCATGCCCACGTAACGCAGAGGGCGGTGGGCATCGCCATACACAATAGTGGCAGCGGCTTGAATATGGCGTATACCCAGCGCAGGGTGAATAATTCTAAATGAGGTGGAAAATTCATTCTTCGCCCTAGCCATACTTTTGAGCAGACGCTCAAGCTGGTTGACATCGTCTGGGTGAATACACTGGCGCCAGCGAGCATAGGTCATTGGCTGTTGGACGAGGCCGTATAGGTCGTACATAGCGCTATCCCACCAGACATTGCGGGTGCTGATACTCCATTCCCACACGCCTAAACCCACAGCTTTATTCGCTAGCGACATGCGTTCAGACAATTTTGTGATGTAGTGTTGGCGTTTTTCAAATGCCTTAACCATAAAGGCAAAAAATAGGGGAATAAAACCCGTAATAAATACTGTATGAACCATGTCGGCATTTACAGGTAGGTTTAAAAACGCGGGCTTAGCAAATGGATACAGGCCCAGTAACAAGGTGCCCGAAAATCCGCCATAAATAATGATAGCAATGGTGTTAACGGGCAGCCTTACCGCCAATAAACACATAGGCAATAGAATATAAATAAACGGATAAGGGGTGGTGTTGATTATCGTATTGCTATAAATTAGAAATGCACAGGCCGTTAGCAGAGTGGCTAGATAATGTTTAATTTTTGCGCGCTGTTTACTGCCGTCACCGGTTTGAGTTGCTTGCGTCATGATTGGCATTATCAGGCCCACAAATGTACATATATTGGCCAGCCAGTAGGTGCTCATATCGATAAAGAAATGTTTAATCCCGCTGGCCATAACCGCCCCAAATAAACTGGCGGCAAGTGTAGTGGCAATAAGCCAGGCGCTGCACATGCGGGTGACATTTTTTAATAATTCCTGCTCTAAGGGCGCAGATGTTTTTTGATAGTCGCCAGTTTGTGTGGTGTTGCTGAACTCATCCGACAAAACTAAATGGTAGCGCTGTAAAAAAGCTCCAAAAATGCCTAGGCACACTCCTTGTGCTAAAGCAAAAGCGAGCAAAACCCGCGAATCGATCTCCAATATCCATGCAGATGCACATTGCAGTGTGATCATTAGGCACAATTCTAGGCGGGTAATTTTTCGCAGCGCAATTAGATAAACCACAAAAATATTGCTCATAGCTAGCACATAGGTTTGCTCTAAAAGCAGTGCGAGCATCCAATCGACATATTGCAGCGCTATAGCTATAACACCGTATTGCAGGGTTTTAAGCCAGTAATGTGGCTGTTGTGCAGTCAATTTAATGGTGGGCTGCCTAGGGTTTGGCGATGGTTGCAGAATCATGGGGCGCACATTAGAGATTGGCCAGAGGGTAGACTGACTTTTAATCAGCGTTATTGTTATGCTGAATGTTAAGCCTGGCTTGAGGCTGGGTGGATACTAATCCTAAAACATAGGCTGAACTCTATCAGCGTGTTGAAATACTGCCTTGCTATTATTATTCCAGCGAAAAATAAATCGTTCGACCTATTTTGTCTTCGCCCCACTAAACCGAGTGCAGATACGCAGATCTGCTTATTTTAGTGAGGCTCGTCGCCATTTAAGCCGATATTTTTTCGCCTTAAATTCGACTGGTTTGTGGATTTTTAAATATATTTACCGCAAGGCTGGCAATACTAATATTGCCCTGAACAAATTGATCGCGGCCATTGTGTTTAGCTTGGTAGAGGGCTTTATCCGCTTCGGTGATCAGTGTGTCCAACAGTGTGGTTGGGTCGGGCGTAATGGTAATCAAACCTGCGCTGATACTGATATAGCGCCCGGAGGCGGAATTTTCATGGGGCAGGGCAAGAGAGCGAACGCGCTCGCAAATCCAGCGGCCATATTTTTCCGCTTCGCGATAATTCGTGTTGGGCAAAATAGCCACAAATTCCTCACCGCCGTAACGAGCGACAAATTCACCAGGCCGCCTAGAATTACTTTGCAGTGTTTGTGCAATGGTTTTAAGGCACCAATCGCCTTTTAAATGGCCGTAGTGATCGTTGTAACTTTTAAAATGATCCACATCAATGAGAACCAAGCTTAATGGCGAGCATTGGCGGGCGTGGCGGTTTATTTCCACCCGCGCTTGATAATCAAAATAACGGCGGCTAAATACGCCCGTTAAACCGTCTTTGTTAGCTAGCTCTTGTAATTCACTGGCTTGTTTTTTTAATGTTAAGTGAGTTTTTACCCGCGCGCGTACAATTTGAGCCACGTAGGGTTTGCAAATATAATCCACCGCGCCAGCTTCTAAGGCGGCGACTTCTGAGTGTTCGTCGTTATTGGCGGTAACAAAAATTACGGCCGAGTCTTCCGTTTCTTGCAGTTTTTTAAGCTCGCTGCAAATTTTAAAGCCGTTAATGTCGGGCAATTCTACATCCAGCAAAATCAAATCGGGTTTTCTGTGTTGGGCAAGAATAAGGCCCGACTCGCCGGAGGTGGCAAAAATAACTTCACCCAGGTGATTAACCAGATTGCCAAGTACACGCAGATCGCTGGGGTTGTCTTCAATAATTAGAATTAATGGCTGTTTATTGTCGTTCACAGTTTTAATCTCCTAATAGGTGTTCGCTTGGCGCAGGCTGTGCGTGGGCCTAAAAACGAACGGGTAGATAGTGAAGTTGTGACAATTAATTGATCGATTGCTGCGTGTAATCTTATTAACCAGACGGCAAAATAGACTGTTCTGATCTGTTTTGCCGTCGTCCCGCTAAAACGGGCGACGATACGTGGATCTCCGGCAAGCATAGAATTCAGATTGCCATGAATGCACTCTGATTAGTTGCCATAGCAGCAGATCTTTTAGTCATTGGGTCTATTAGGCTGCAAGGGCTTGCTCCTCAAGTTTAGCCAACTTGGCCCGATTCGCTAGCTGGAGGTTTGCGCGATATTACTTACATAAATTAGCGGCAATATCCGCTAGTGGGCGCCGGGACTGATGATTAGGCTAGCCCGGTCTGATTGAGATCAGATAACTAAATATTCTTCTAAGGAGATCGGTATGAATATAGCAAAAATGTATAAAGTAGTTGTGCGTTCAGTGGGTGTTGCGGGTGTGGCTACGGCTCTGATGTTGCCGCTAACCACTTTCGCTGCTGAAAAGCCCAGCGGTGAGATAAAGGCACAGGACGTAAAAGGTGCTGAGTCAAAGCAAAAAGATGTTGGCGCTAAAGAACAATCTGCCGTCAATATCAACACGGCGGATGCGGCGACACTGGCGGCAAGCCTCAATGGGATTGGTCTTAAAAAAGCCGAAGCTATTGTTATGTATCGCGAGCAAAACGGTAAATTTACCAGTGCAGATCAGTTGCTCGAAGTTAAAGGCATAGGCAAAGCCACGCTGGATAAAAATCGGGATAAAATTAAAATTTAATTCCAGTTTTTATATTTGGTAATGGCCAGGGTGTTGCAAATGCTCACCTTCAGCTGGAACAGCTGGCAAAGCATTATCAAAGCAGGCCGAAGAGGGATATCGGTTAATGAAGGTAATATTGTCGCGGGCGGGCCTCGTCCGCGACAATTACAAAAACATTTTTTTGCAATCTCTGAAAAACCTAGGGGGCGCCCAGCTCTAAATTCAACCACGCTAGGGCTTGGTAAGGTAATATTTCAGAGGTTCCTTAGATTTGCGTGATAATAGGGCGCCTTTGCGGGTGTTTGGATGGGTAATTTTGCACCTATTTCAGCACGCCGCAGATTCTTATTTTATTTCACCCAAAAAATCTTTTTTGCCCAGCTCAACACCGTTGTGACGCAGAATGTTATAAGCAGTGGTGATGTGAAAAAACACGTTGGGCAATACCCATTGCGTCACATAGCTATCGCCGTTAAACGACAATTCATAACTACCGACTTTTAGCTGAATATTGCGGCACTCGGCACCAGCAAATTGCTCCTCGCTCAGGCTGCTGATAAAGTCGATACATTTGCGCAGGCGTGCGTGTAAATCTGCAAAGGTAACTTCATTATCCTCATAGCGAGGTATCTCCACATTGGCCAGACGTGCCGCCGCACCCTTTGACATGTCGGTGGCGATTTGTACTTGTTTGATTAAGGCAAACATATCGGGGAATAAACGCGCCTGTAATAACACCTGCGGGTCAATTTTTTTGGCGGCAGCGTGTTTCTCCGCTTTATTCAATAGTTCATCCAGCACGCTCAGTTGATGGGATAAAAAAGGAACTGTAATTTTATAAAGCGAAATAGACATAGAATTACCCTGTGTGATGTTAAAGATGCTGAGTTGTGTAAGGTGCTGCCTATATGTAGGCGAGCGTTTGAATATCAAGTGGGCGGTTGGTTCAATATAAAACTAGCTGCGGATTGGGCGTTTTTATCCAGCTCAGGCTTGGTTATTTACCCGAAGACTGTATTTTACCAAGCGTATAGACCCGTTTAAGATTTTATCTGCGCGTGTTTTTGTAGAGGGCTGAAATATCAGCCCACAGGTGGGGCGCGTCCTTGTAATACTGCTTTTGCAATATCGGTTGAAATTGCCCTGTATTTACCGTGCGCGAAGGGTTCATGCTACTCACCTTCGGTATATTAAAAACTATGCCCAGGTTCAGGAAAAAGGCCATTTTTGACATCTAAAACAAATTTTTGCATAGCGCTTGGAATATTGCCGGTTTCCAGCAGAAAATTTTTCGAAAACTTAGGCGGTTGTTCCGTTAAGCCTAGAATATCGTTTATTACCAATACTTGTGCGTCTGTATGCGGCCCGGCACCTATGCCGATGGTGGGTATGGTCAAAGCCTTGCTGATGTCTGCGGCTAATGTTTGCGGGATGCACTCCAAGACAATTAAATCACAGCCCGCTTGCTCAAGGCTGAGGGCATCGGCAAGGAGTTGATTGGCCGTTGTTTCATCGCGTCCTTGCACAAAATAGCCGCCTAACTTATTGACCGATTGTGGCGTCAGGCCTAAATGACCACAGACGGGAATACCGCGTTGGGTGAGCTGATGCACTGTATCGCACAACCAATTGCCGCCTTCCATTTTGACCATGTGGGCGCCCGCCTGCATGATACGTGCGGCGTTGTGCATGGCGTCTGTGCAATTGGCATAGGTCATAAAAGGCAGGTCGCCAATGAGGAGCGATTTTTGATTGCCGCGCCGCACGGCTTCTACATGGTAGAGCATGTGGTCCATGGTGACGGGAATGGTGGAGTCAAATCCCAGCACGGTCATGCCCAGGCTGTCGCCGACTAAAACTATTTCTACCCCGCAGCGCTCGGCCATTGCGGCCATATGGGCGTCATAGAGGGCGATGGTGACAAATTTTTCGCCACGGCTTTTGTATTTGCGCAGGCTTTGAATGCTGACTGGTTTGGTGAGCGCGTTAAGGGTGTACACCATGCTGATGCCTCAAAGTGTTTGCGGATTAAAATACTGGCGGCCTTTGCCGGTGTTTAGTATGTGTTTGAGCAGCTGCTCGTAATCGTGCTGATTATTGACCCAATCAATTTCCGTGGCATTCACAATTAACACCGGTGCCTTAGTGTAGTAGTGGAATAATTCAGAGTAGGCGGTATTGAGGGATTCTAAATAGGTTTTGGTGATGTAGGCTTCACTGCGAATACCGCGTTTGTGTATACGCTCCAGCAGTATCTCCGGCGCGGCTTGCAAATAAATGACAAGATCCGGTGTGGGTGCGCTCAGGTGCAGTTGCTGGTAGATCTCCTGGTAGAGCGCAAGCTCTGGCTCGCTCAGGGTTATGCTGGCGAATAAAGGGTCTTTATCCAATAAAAAGTCCGCCACCAGAGACTTAGGCGCGGCGGCTAATTCGCGTAATTGTTTGGCCCTTTGCAGGAGAAAATACACCTGGGTTTGAAAGGCGAGGGAGCGCGGGCTGTGGTAAAAGTCATCCAAAAATGGATTGGCTTTGGGATCTTCTAAAAGGGTTTCGTAACCGAGACTTTCGGCAAGGCGTTTAACTAGACTGGTTTTGCCGACGCCAATGGGGCCTTCAACAGCTATATAGCCGGGTGTTTTTACAGCGGATTTCATGAAATTATCTCCTTCGCAGATCTGTTACCCATTTGATGCGGTAACACTTTCGTGCAGTAACACCCTATTGGGGTAACACTTTAGTGGCTAGCGGGCTGAGGCCAAGGCTGCCCAGTTTGGTTCTTAAGTGTGCAACCTGAGTCCCGCAGGGCAGAACTAAGTCTGGATTTAGGTCGAACAAAGGCACCACTACGAAGTTGCGCTCTTTTAAATAGGGGTGTGGCAGGGTCAGCCGCTCGCTCTCAAGGCATAAGGAGCCGTAGAGTAATAGGTCTAGGTCAAGGGTGCGCGGCCCCCAGTGTTGGGTGCGCGTGCGGCCTTGGGCCTGCTCAATTGCTTGCAGTGCATCCAATAGTGCCAGGGGGGACAGCTCAGTGACACAGCTGGCGCAGGCATTGATGTAATCCGGTTGCTCAGGCCCAACCGCTTTACTCTGGTAAAAGGGGGAACAGCTAAAGTCGGTGCACTGGGGTAACTGCTGCAAGGCCTGGCAGGCTTGGGTTAGCTGCGCAACGGGTGATTGCAGGTTGCTGCCAAGGCCAATGTAAACGCGGGCGGGAGTCATTCCACCTCGTCCTCAGGCGCAGGCGGTTCACCGGCAGCTGGGCTGCGTTTTTTGGGGCGCCGCTTGCGGCTTTTGCGTTTGCCGGAGCTTTCCAAGCCCTTCACCATCTCCTCTCTAGCGGCGCTGTCGGCATTTTGAAACTGTGTCCACCAGTGCCCTAGGCCTTCGATGTTTTCTCCGGCTTCTTCGCGCAACAAGAGGAAGTCATAGGCGGCGCGGAAACGCGGGTGGTCCAAAAGGGCAAATGCTTTGCCGCCATCGCGCTTGGGTAAACGCCACTGCAGCGCCCAAATCTCCCGCAGGGGTATCAGGAAGCGCTTAGGAATTGCGGTGCGCGTCAGCTGCTTGGCAATTACATCGGAACCGGCCTTCTGCAGTGCATCCTGGGGTGATACGCCCTGGCTGTGCAGCTTTTTAATGGCCTGTTGCAATGGCAGCCAGAGGAATACTGCATATATGAACGCAGGGGTGACCCGCAGATCACTGCGAATACGTTTGTCGGTATTGAGCACCACCCGCTCGGCAATCGCCTCACTGATAGGGTCCTGTGTTTTTAATACATCCTCGGTGCCGGGAAACAGGTAATAAAAGAGGTTGTACTGGCGTAACAGATGAAAACACGCTGTGGCGCTACCGCTTAAAAACAGCTTGAGCACCTCCTCGAACATGCGCGCCGAGGGGATGTGCGCTAAGAGTGGCGCCAATTGTGTGATCGGGCGCTCTGAGCCTGCTTCCAATCTAAAGCCCAACTTGGCTGCAAAACGCACGGCCCGCAACATGCGCACAGGGTCTTCCCGATAACGTGCCTCCGCCTCGCCAATAATGCGCAGCTGACGTTGCTTGAGATCGGTAATGCCATCAGCAAAATCAATAATCTGCCGTGTGTTGGGATCTAGATAGAGTGCATTGACCGTGAAGTCGCGGCGGAAGGCGTCGGATTCAATGTCCCCATACACATTGTCCAGCAGCAATAGGCCGTGGTCCGACTGTTTAGCATCTTTGACGTTACTGGATTCTTGGTGATGGGCGCGGAAGGTGGTGACTTCGATAATTTCCCGCCCAAAGCGCACGTGCACAATGCGAAAACGGCGGCCAATAATGAGGGCTGAGCGGAATACCTGGCGGACTTGCTCAGGGGTAGCGTTGGTAGCTACGTCGAAGTCTTTGGGTTTTAGATTGAGCAGCAGATCCCGCACGCCGCCGCCGACTATATAGGCCGAGTAACCGGCCGATTGCAGCATATCCACCACTTTAATGGCATTGCGGCTGACGCGGTTTAGGTCGATCTGCAGTTGATCCACGCTGTATTGGACAGGGCCTTTGCTGCCTTTTTTACCGGTAATGAATTTGATAAAGCGATTAAGCATGGGTCTTCAGCAGGCCTTGTGCCAAGATTTGGGGCGTGAAGTCTACCATGGGCCTGCGCCAAAATTCACCGCTGGCAGCCTTTGAGACTCCACAAACGAAAGCGGGAAGGCTTGTGGCCTTCCCGCTGGAATCTCGCTTGTTATTGTGTAATAAAAGGACGTCTCCGTGTCCCCGTAACCGTTGCTGTGTCGCAATGCCCGCTCCGGGGATCATTCTTCTTTCTTATTATTTATTGTTGTTATGTTTGGTTAAATTTCAGTTTCTTATTATTTATTGTTCTTATTAGTTATCGAGTTGGTTTTTATTATTCTTTATTGTTGTTATTGTAACCTGACTATAGCAGGCTGAGTGCCACAAAAAAAAAGCCTATGAAAATCAAATGTATATGATTTCCATAGGCCGTTAATATTCGGATTTGATCTAGGTTTTCGTTACCTTATGTGCCGATAACTGTTACTGACGGCCTGTTTGGGTAACAGTTCCCTGCCCGGTAACAGAAATGTGTGGCCCATCACGCAGACTGGCGCAGATTACGCTCTCTAACCATCTCAATGCTTTGTATGTCAAGGGGCGCAGATTGGCCTAGCCGAAACCTCGGCTGGACTCTGCTGCGATCTAATCATACTCAGCGGCCCAGTTGGCTTTGCTGTGGAGCCACTATATTTTTTAGGCTTAAGGCCGGAGCGCAATGCGGCTAAACTGTGCGCTCATATCTTATGTGGCTGCGGCACTCATGTTTAAAAAGCTCCACCTGACGAAAATTACTAACACGCTGGATATTTTGCAGGCACGCATTAGCGAGCGTTTCGCCGACTGTGGCTTGTTGAATGTGTGTGTTGAACTCAATGCACTAGCCCGTGCTAGCGAGGCGCGTATTACTTGGATCACAAGGCCTAATCGGTCAATTCGGGTGGGTGTTGCCTGTGTGATTCTCGGTGGGGTGATGTCTGGCTTTTTGGGATTTCACTGGGTGAAATTGCAACCTGCAGTGCCGAGCTTTGGTGAGTTTGTCCAGTTAACAGAGGCATTTTTAAATACCTTGGTGTTAGTCGGCGCCAGTTTGTTTTTCCTCGTTTCACTGGAATCGCGTATTAAGCGTTCGCGTACCTTAAAAGCGCTGCATGAATTGCGCGCTATTGCTCATGTAATTGATATGCATCAGCTCACTAAAGACCCGGTTATCAGCTACAGCGTTGGCGAACAGCCCACGCCTTCCTCACCCAAGCGTCAGCTCAATGCGTTTGAGTTGCGTCGTTATTTGGACTACTGCGCCGAAATGTTATCGCTCGTGGGTAAGACGGCTGCACTTTATTCTCAGCAAATGCCGGATGCGGAAATTGTCTCGGCCGCCAACGATGTGGAAATTCTGTGCGCCAGTATGAGCCATAAAATATGGCAAAAAATCATGATCATTCATGCTGACCAACAGCGCAGCCCACTGTGACACCTTTTAAACCTGCGCCAATCAAAACCCCTGTCGCTAGCCCCTGTGTGCGACAGTGTTGTTTGGATAGCCAGGATATGTGTGTGGGCTGCGGGCGATATCTTGCGGAAATTACCGGGTGGTTAAATTTTACTGAGGATGAAAAAAAGGCTGTTGTGGAGTGTGCGCAGCAGCGTTTAAATGATCTTGCCAATAAAACCTAACAGTCAGTGGTGCTCAGGTTTAGTGGTATGGATCATTTAATTAAGACCCTTCACTAGATGAAAATTGAGTCAAGCAGAGGTTCCCCTTAATGTTGGAGTGTTGGAATGCCGAATTCTGAGTTGTTTGCCGGTATCGAAGCTGGCGGTACAAAAATTAATTGTGTGGTGGGCTGGGCTGGGGGCGATATTGTCCATCAGCAGCAATTTCCCACTGATAAACCCAGTGTCGTGCTGCCCCAGATGCAGAGTTATTTTTTGGCGCAAAGCCATAAATACGGTGCCATCGCTGCATTGGGCATAGGTAGTTTTGGCCCTTTGCAATTGGATTCAACGGCCGCCGATTACGGCTCTATATTGGCAACGCCCAAATTGGGGTGGAGTGAATTTAATTGGTTTAATTATTGGCGGGATGCCCTGCGTATACCCATAGCTCTGCAGACGGATGTAAATGCCGCACTGATTGCTGAGCATGCACAAGGGCAGGCGCGCGGGTTGCGCCATGCGGTATACGTCACTCTAGGCACTGGTATTGGTGGCGCCATCATAATTGACGGCAGTATTGTCCAGGGGGCCAGCCACCCAGAGCTCGGCCATATGGTGCTCAAGCGGCGCGCCGATGATACCTTCGCCGGCGTCTGCCCTTTTCACGGCGATTGTTTAGAGGGCTTGGCCTCTGGCCCAGCCATCAGCAAGCGCTGGATGACGCCAGCTCAGCAGCTACCGGCCGATCATGCGGCTTGGGATTTACAGGCTTTTTATTTGGCGCAGATGTGCGTCAACATCACGCTGTGTTACGGCCCCGAGCGCATTGTAATGGGCGGCGGTGTTGCCTCCCAAGGGCAGATCATGTCTATGCTGCGCAAGGAGTTTGTACGCCAAATCAATGGTTATTGTCGGCCAGAGATAATAGCCGGTGTCGAGACCTACATTCAGCGCAGTGGCCTAGGTGGTAATGCTGGACAAATTGGCAGTTTATTGCTGGCGGAGGCAATTTATCGCGCACAGCCTGGGCTTTAACCGGCAGCCGGAGTCGGCTTCACCATCTGAGGTTTTTTGGGTTTAAGGGGCTGTTAAATTGAGCGCTGGGGCTGGAGTGGCTATAATCCCCGGCTTTTGACTGGCGGCACATCTATGACCGAGGAAGCTAAATTAGGGCGCATTGCGTGCGTCAACCGTAACACCTTGGAAACTCAAATTCAGGTCGCCCTCAATCTCGACGGCACCGGCAAGGGTGAGTTTGCCACTGGAGTGCCTTTTCTTGAGCATATGATGGACCAAATTGCTCGCCACGGCATGATTGATCTGAAAGTGGATTGCCAAGGCGATACACACATTGACGATCACCACAGTGTTGAAGATATAGGCATTACCATAGGCCAAGCCATCAGTCAGGCGGTGGGCGATAAACGCGGTATTCGCCGCTACGGCCACGCCTATGTACCGCTTGATGAAGCCTTATCTCGTGTGGTGATCGATTTCTCCGGCCGCCCCGGCCTTATTATGCAAATCCCTTTTACGCAAAAACGCATAGGGCAATTTGATACTGAATTGTTTTGGGAATTTTTTCAGGGGTTTGTTAACCACGCGGGTGTCACACTGCATATTGATAATTTGCGCGGCCACAACGCCCACCATCAAATAGAAACCGTATTTAAAGCCTTCGGCCGAGCACTGCGCATGGCGCTTGAGCGGGATGAACGTTTGGGTAACGCCATGCCCAGCACAAAAGGAACCCTTTAATGGCACAGGTTGCGATTATCGATTACGGCATGGGCAATTTACACTCGGTTGCCAGCGCCTTGCAGTTAATTAGCCCTAGCAGCGAAATTATTATCACCGCCGACCCAGCCCAAATTGCCAGCGCAGAGCGGATTATTTTCCCCGGTGTTGGCGCCATGCGCGACTGCATGGGGGAAATAAAAAAGCTTCATTTGGATGTCTGCCTTAAACAGGCTCTTGCTAGCGGCAAACCCGTTTTGGCTATTTGTGTGGGCATGCAAGCGCTACTGGCTTCATCGGAAGAAAACGGCGGTGTGCCCTGTTTAAATATATTGCCAGGCGCCGTCTACGGCTTTAATCAAGATGCCGAGTTTAAAGAATTAAATTCTAAACTGCAGGGGCCAGAGCGCTTAAAGGTGCCCCACATGGGCTGGAACCAAGTTGCGCAGACGCAACCCCATCCACTCTGGCAGGGCATAGCTGATAAGAGTCGTTTTTATTTTGTGCACAGTTATTTTGTGCAAACACCGGATGAGTCTTTAGTGGCTGGGCGTGTCACTCATGGCATTCCAGTGGTGGCGGCACTAGCGCGGGGTAATTTATTTGCTGTGCAATTCCATCCGGAAAAAAGCCATCACGCCGGTTTAACACTTCTGAACAATTTTATGCACTGGCAGCCTTAATTCGCGCTGCGACATTAAACGGCCCGGTGCGCTTTCTTTATTTTATTTGAGTATTCCATGTTAATTATTCCTGCAATCGATTTAAAAGACGGCCAGTGTGTGCGCTTGCGCCAGGGCCTCATGGACGATTCCACTGTATTTTCCAACGACCCAGTTGCCATGGCTGCTCGCTGGGTTGCTGAGGGCGCGCGCCGATTGCATTTGGTGGATTTAAATGGCGCCTTTGAAGGTGCACCGGTTAACGGTGGTGTGGTTACTGCTATTGCCCGTGCCTACCCCAAATTACCGATTCAAATTGGCGGCGGTATTCGCAGTTTAGCCACTATCGAGCATTATTTAACTGCTGGCGTGCACTATGTCATTTTGGGCACTAAAGCCGTCAAAGAACCGGCCTTCGTTAAAGAGGCCTGTGCGGCATTTCCCGGCCACATTATTGTTGGCTTAGATGCCAAAAAGGGTTTGGTGGCCACCGATGGTTGGGCGGAAGTGTCCAGTGTAAAAGCCACTGATTTAGCCAAACAATTTGAAAGTGATGGCGTGAGTGCAATTGTGTATACCGATATAGATCGCGACGGCATGATGCAAGGCGTGAATATTGAAGCGACGGTGCAAATGGCGCAGGCGTCTAGCTTGCCGATTATTGCCAGCGGTGGCGTGACTAATATGCAGGATATTGAACAATTAATACGTGTTGCCTCCCACGGGATTTGCGGCGCTATTACCGGCCGCGCTATTTATGAAGGCACCTTGGATTTGGCCACCGCACAACTCTACTGCGATCAAAACGCTTAATACACAGGGCAGAATTTCTTATGGCACTGGCAAAACGCATTATTCCTTGTTTGGATGTAGATAAGGGCCGTGTAGTAAAAGGCGTTCAATTTTTGGATATACGCGATGCGGGTGATCCCGTTGAAATTGCCAAAAAATACAATGAGCAGGGCGCCGATGAAATTACCTTTCTCGACATTACCGCCAGCCATGAGGCTCGCGATACCACTGTGCACACAGTGGAAGCGATTGCCGCTGAAGTGTTTATTCCGTTAACCGTTGGTGGCGGCATTCGTACATTGGATGATATTCGACGTATGTTAAATGCAGGGGCCGACAAGGTGTCGATTAATTCCGCCGCTGTTTTTAATCCACAATTTGTGCAAGAGGCCGCCGAAAAATTCGGCTCCCAATGTATTGTGGTCGCGATTGATTGTAAAAAAGTCAGCATGGCTGGAGAGCCTGCGCGCTGGGAAATTTTCACCCACGGCGGCCGCAAACCCACCGGTTTAGATGCTGTTGAGTGGGCGGTGCGCATGACGGAGTTTGGTGCCGGGGAAATATTATTAACCAGCATGGATCAAGATGGTATGAAGCGCGGCTTTGATTTAGGGATTACCCGCGCTATTGCTGATGCGGTAGCGGTACCGGTGATCGCCTCCGGTGGGGTGGGTAATTTACAGCATTTAGTAGATGGCATTATTCAAGGTGGTGCCGATGCTGTGTTGGCCGCGAGTATTTTTCACTTTGGTGAATACACAGTGCCGCAGGCTAAGGCTTTTATGAAAGCACAGGGAATTGAGGTGCGGGATTAAACCCGAGTGGTGATAAATTTTTACTCCGATAACCCAGCATTTGCTGGGTTATTTATTTGTAGCTGTATTAGAGTGTATAGGCCAGCCAGCTAATTAAACCATAAGAGGAATTGTTTATGTCGATAGTCAAGCAAGGAGCGATTGATACCTCCTATATGCCTGCACTCAGCGGAGTGAGGTTTTTAGCCATTATGCATATTTTCTGCTTCCACCTCTGGGTGATATTTGCCATGCCAAAAGAGGAGCAGGTTAAAACGCTGCTCAGCGATATGGCTCAATTACCTGCAACACTACAAACTTTTTTAGCCAATGGCTGGATGTCCACCAGCTTCTTCTTTTTATTATCGGGGTTTATTTTAGCCTTTATTTACTGGGCGCCCGACGGCCGGCTGGCCGTGCCTAAACAGCAATTTTGGCTGTTGCGTATGACGCGGATCTACCCAATACACATAGTATTAGTATTGCTAACAATCCCACTAACAGTTGGCTATCAAATATCTCAGGGCACAAGTGTACCCCTATTAATATCGAGTGCCTTAGCTACGCTTACACTGACACAAGCCTGGTATCCAGGTTGGGTCCCAGTGTGGAGTTGGCCAACCTGGACTATATCTGCGTTGGTATTTTTGTACGTTTTAATGCCATTTTTAATGCCTAGGCTTGCGGCATTATCCCGCCGCAACATGATAATACTGCTGGCGGCGTTGCCTATTCTGTCTTTAATACCTACCTGTATATATGCGCTCTATTTCCCAGTGGGTGCTAAGCCTGAGCAGTTTTGGCAGATTTTTGTGGGCTCCACCCCTGTGTTCTGGGTGGCTCATTTTGTGGCGGGGATGTTGTTAAGTCGCATTTGGAGCTTATCGAAGTTCAATTCTGTCAGTATTTCTGATTGTCATAATAAATTTGCTTGGGGGGATCTAGCATTTATAGCGGTGATCGCACTTGGCTGTATTCCCGATATAGTGGAGCCTTATAAATATTTTTTACGCCATGGGCTTATGATGCCGCTTTATATGCTGATTATTGTCGATCTTGCCCGTGGCAAAGGCCTGCTTGCCCGCTTGTTATCGTTTCGATTGATGGGATTTTTGGGGGAGACGGGGTTTTCAATTTTTATTTGGCAAAACATGGTGATGATTATTTGTTGGATCGCCGTGATGGTTAGTCCAATGACCGGCAGCCATCAATTTAAGTGGGCACTTTTGGGTATAGTGATACTCGGCATTTTGAGTGCCTATGGTTTTGAAAAGCCTTTTTCCCGGTGGTTGCGGCGTCGATATCTCAAAGCGGTGACTGATTGAGAGGTGGCAAGCCTCTAGTTTGGTATCTGGGTATATGACGGATACTTTTGGGTCGACTATTGAAATGCCTAGGCGCTGCAAGAGGTAGTAAGGCGTGTTTTCATCTGGTGGTTAGATAAGTGTCGCTTAGCTGACTATATGCAATGAACTTATTTTGAACCTCTAGACGCTATTCCCTTGGTTGTCCGCCGCATTCTTTTTTTGATTAATTCCCACCTCCTATGATTCCCAGGCATAAGACTGTTGATTAAAAAATGAGTTGTGGTGTGGAATAATCCGAAAAATTTTAGCCGAATCCTACTCGGGCCTACCAATACTTGCGTATGAACGTTTCTTGTAAAAATTCAACTCGACGAGGTGTGTGGCCAATTTATTACAAAAATAAGCCCGTATCTGTTGCCTGATCGGTTTCGTCTCTGGCTCAGATGAGGTTTCTAGGGGCATTGACTTCTGGATGCTGTCAGCCGCCTCAAAAGTGTCTATAAATTTTGGTCAAAAAAAAGCCGGTGATAACACCGGCTTTTAAACACTACTAATACAATTAGTTTTCTACTGTTTCGCCAACCTGAGGCTGAGCAGCTGTTAGGTTGAGTTCAGTGAGCACCTTGGTAGTGAGATCTATCTCATATATGGCATCACCCACAGCATCGCCAATATATAATTTCTTCTTGGCGTTATCGATGCGAACGTCCGAGTAATCAGCGATGGTAACACCGCCTTTGATTTCACCCATATCACTTACGCTACCGTCAGCAATTTTAATTGCCTTCAGCTTGCTGGTCATTAACGAGCTTTTGTTCTCAGCTACGTAAATGATTCCGTCAGTGTTATAGATTGCCATGTTGGAAATATCAGCACCTACTTCTACTTCAAACTTCTTCGTGCCGTCTAATTCAGAGTAGCCCTGAATTACTGTTCTCTTAGTTCCACCAATATCACGCTCATCGGCAATGACAAAGGTTTTTGTGCTGCGGTGGAAATTAAAATTACGGTAATTTCCTTGAACCACGCCGGCAGGCAAATCTCTCAGGAATGTAGTGGCTGCAGCATCACCATTGGTTTGTGAGGTTTTACCATTCACAAATGCTGCTACGTCAGTGCCTGTTGATTGAGCGGTTGCCACCGAGTAAACACTGTATTTCTCGGCACCATTGGACAGTATCAACAGCCTTTTGTTGGTCGCATCAAAGGTGATATTTACGGGGCTAGGGAGAGAGCCGCCATAATAATCAGCCGGGCTGGATTTCGCTATGCCAGCAGCAACCAGCTGGTTGCCGTTAACAACGGTATAGGCGTGTTGGTTGCTTGAGTTAAAGTCAAATAAAATGTTCTCGCCTTTCAGCTGGGAGTTGGTTAAATAATCTTCCCAAACACCGAGATTTGTCGATGAAAGACCTACTTTCGCAATACGAGTAGCAACGGGGTCAAACACCATGGCGTATACGCCTGGGTTTATACCCAGCAAGTAAGGCTTAAGTGGGTCTGACTTATTAAGATACTTAACAGTTTGTTTGGTAGTTTTGCCGCTTACATTGGCAACAATTTCCACACTCTTGCCGCCTTTGGGAACGGTTATAACACCTTTCCAGCGGGTGTCACTCACAGCGTTTAATTGGGTGCCATCAACGGTCACACTTGCATTACCCACTACTGCGCCGCCGTATATCTCATCGGTCAGATCTACAACTATCTCAACCTGGGCGGACGAGCCCTTACCTACGTTAGCACCGGCTTGTGGTGAAACTAATTTTAAGGCTGGGGTGCTGGAAACTGCACCAGAGGAAGAGCTGCTAGAGCTGCTGCTGGAGCTGGAAGAGCTGCTGGAACTAGAGGAGCTACTTGAGCTTGAGCTGGAAGAGCTGCTGGAGCTTGAGCTGGAAGAGCTGCTGGAACTAGAGGAGCTGCTAGAGCTTGAGCTAGATGAACTGCTTGGGATTACACCGCCAGTTGAACTGCTAGAGCTTGATGATGAGCTGGAGCTGGACGACGATGAAGAGCTAGAAGAACTGGAGCTAGAAGATGAGGATGAGCTCGAGCTGGATGAGCTGGTAGCGCAGGCTCGCGCTTGAGCTTCGCCAATAACTTCGACTGAATCCACGTTAGGGAGGCCCAGTGAAGTGGTGGAGCGCAGTTCAATACTGTGAATGCCGGGTTTTAATTCAATGGCTACGTCTTCAGATTGCCATTGGCTGGCAGAACTGCCCGCTTTGCCGACAAATGTACCCGCTTTTACGCCGTCAACGTAGACGTCGCCGGACATGTTTTGGGCGCTGCTGTGATTGTAGCGGATGCGCAATCCGTAAGTGCCGGGATCAACAGCATTTATGCGATAGGTAACTTTGCTGGAGGCGCTGTTGGTGAAATCTATATAACCCGCATCGCGAAAGCCCGCCACAGCGGTAGCGATTGTGCCGTCAAACGAGCACAAGCCGTCTTGATTCTCTGAAATCGTGATTGATACAGCAGGATTAGACGGAAAGCCTGAGCTAGACGACGAGCTTGAAGAGCTGGACGAGGAGCTTGAGGAAGATGATGAGCTAGGCTTGCCTGAGCTGGATGAGCTTGAAGAGGAAGTGGTGGTGATTTTTTCTGAAGGTACAAAACAGCCCGTTAGCGATGCGGACAGAACAGCAAGCGCGAGGGGTTTGATGATCAAGTGGTTAACGGACATAGGTCCTCCAAGCAATTGTTATTATCGGTACCGGATATAACCCAACACCATGTACGAAAAGTCTTGGCAACAAGCGGCAGCTAACGTCCGAATTAGGCCTTAAAGTAATTTCTGCATTTTTCAGACTTACTTATGCTTTTTGCGCTTGAGCCTATTCTAACCTAAGCCGGAACCTCAAAAAGAGACCTAGTTTGATAGCTGAGGGATTGGGCGGTGGTTAATCTGCATTCTTCATGCGGCCTAGTTCACATTTATTACATCTGATGGTAATTCCCCCAATAGTGGGGTATTGCCGCTGCAAAGATGTGTAATGGACACGTGGAAGGGGGCAGCTTTATTCGCTCGGCAATTGATGGTTTGGAGTTGGTTTTTTTGGATTTATCTTGAGGATGAGTTTTTGTTGTTGCCGAGGCAGTTGTCACACAATTTAAGGAGAAGGATATTATTCTATTCACTCGGCGGTTTAGTCGCCGCGAGTCCCGCTAATACAAGGAGATCCGCGTATCGTCGCCCGTTTTAGCGGACGATTTATTTTGTCGCCGGGTTAATAAGTGCTGCTGTAAACGGCGACGACGGATAAATTTCCATATTTGATGAGGTTCGGAGTGCATTTACAGGCAATTAAAAAGCGTGTTCGTTTATTTCCCCAGTCTTATCCTGCCCGTTATTGCTCGGCCGATTTTTCGCCGCCACGCTGCGTGCCATCAATAAAAGTCCCGCCCAATCCATTGTGTTTAAATCCTCCGCCAGGTGTCCAAGATTTGCGTGCGCAAGTAGGGCAAGTGGATTTTGTATAAATAGGTGCTGCAGTTTTGCGTCGCAAAATAATTGCGCTAGTAAGTACTCAATTCTTTTATTGTCGGCAGCGTTGCTTGTGTCGAGGGGCGCTAATTTTTGCACCGAGGTGTTATCTGCCGGTTGAAATATTATGTCGCTAGGCAACCGCTGAAAAATTACCTTACTCGCTCTGGCGTCGCCACCAGTGTGTTTCAACACGCTGCTTGTGATTAATCGTGCTTGCGCACGTCCGCGCGCGACAGCTGCTTTAGCTTGGGATAATTGTGCCAGCAGGTGATCCATGGCTGGGTAGTTGCCATCGCGCTCAATAATGACAGTAAGGTTTTGGGGGGCGTGTGTTGCAACTGTTGTAAGGAGCGCAAAAACAGCGGTTGGTACGTCCTGGCGATGATCATCTAAAAAGCGACGTTGGTTTGTCTGTTGCCAAGCAATATCCACCCAGGTGCCGCCACTTAAATGAATGGTGTGTACCTGTTCAAGCGGTAATTCAAGTAGACGCTCGGTAGGGTTTTCACCGCGATTTAATGCGTTGGCGTATAGGTTTTCCAGATCTAATAAAAAAGGCGCAGCGGATTGCTGAAGAATGCGGCTCAGCCATTGGCCCTCAGTTAAATGACTGCCCAAAGGTGTAATTAGGCTGGGAATATTTTCAACTAATAGTGGCCGATCACAGATGCGCTGAACGGCCTGTAGCTGTTCGCAGGCCCTCTCGACACTGGCGCAGTTGCGTGGCGGGGCTGCTAGATGGCCGATTTCAATCGGCGCGCCACCCTCAATAGGGGCGGCGCGTACAAAGGCGAGGTGTTCGGAGAGCGTTTCAGCCTGTAATTCATCACCCAGACGAGCAAGTTTTTCGATGCGCGCCGCAGCCGGTGGCGTGCTGCCGGCTAAGCCTAAGCTTACGCCGTGCAGGCTGATGGGAATGTGTTTGCTCAAGTATCGCAGCGCGCGCTGTTGCTCGGATGGCAAGTGGGCGTATTGTTCGGCGATGAGTTCCAGGCAATCGAGTTGTTCTAGTGTGGTGAGAATGCCTGCTGCAAGCGGGCCGCGCCAGCCCAAGCCGAAGCGATCTTCAGCTGCCACAACCGCCACAGCCTCCGCCACCGCAGCTTGAGCTATCCGAGCTGCTGCAGCTACTGCATGAACTGCTGCTGCCACTATCGCTTGAGGCGGCAGATGAAACGGCGACTGGCGGTGTAATTAAGCCTAAATAGGGAAAATGTTCGCGGCTGAGCCCGCCTAGCCCAAACAGCGCGGCGGCTAAGCTGGCTTCTTGGGTAAAGCCGCCGGGTTTTAATTCCTGCATGCGTCCTTGTAATTGCGCTAAAAGTCCGCGCATTAAGCTCAAGGTGTCCTCGCCGTCGGCTGTCAGCCTGGGCGCCGGGATAAAAATAAGCACCAGCAAAAAAATAATTGCGAGCAAGATGAGCAGCTGAATATTGTTGTGCCCATGGCTCAGTGCGACGGCAATTTTAATGGCCGTCACCAAACCCAAAATACCTAGGCTGATTAATTTTATCGCCGGGAAAAAAGTGCGCCGAGTTAATAACCCGTCGTCACATAAAGTGGTGTGAATGGCGTTTAGGGCCGCTTTCACTTTGTTATCGCGCTTGGCCGCAAAAAGTGCTTTGGTATTGGTAGCGGCGTACTGAATAAGGGCGTGTTCCAGCGGGTGGGATACCTGTTTGGTGTGGAGCGCTTGGCTGCTAACACGGTCTGCGGCGTTTGCTGTCATAAGTCCGCGATCAATTAGGTTAAAAGCACAAATGCTCAGGCAATGATCAGCCCCCCGATTGAGAAAGGCCAGAGAATAGGGGGCGTTAAAAAAGGCTTTGGTATGGTCGGCGCCTGAGGGCTTGGTATGGCGGCGCAAATACTGCCAATTTAGTACTATCAGCGCCAAGCCTAATGCCGTGTAAAAAATTAAAAAATGCGGGCCAGCTAAATTAAATGGAAACATTATTAGTCTCCACGCACTTTAATTCAGCCGATAAAAAACGGGCAATTTCTTGCAGAGCATTAAAATAGTTTTTAGCGCAACCCTCCGGTAAGGTTTGGGTTTCGCGGGCAGCGGAAAGGCCTTGCACCGCTGCGCTCCAGCTGGGGTTGTGGTCGGTTAGTTGTTTTAAGGCCTGCTTGCCATCGGAAGTATTTGCCTGCCAGTTGCCGCTGCGCACTGCCATGAGGGCCGCAGCGCTGGCGCGTAGGGGAGCTGCTGCGCTGGCGATGAGTTTAATCAGTTGCTCTTCGCGGCTGTGGGCGATTAAAAATTGCTCCCGGCTGCGCAATTGAAAATTAATTACCATCTGGCGAGCGGATTGCGCCAGATTGGGCAGTTTAATGTCGATACCAACTAAGCTGTCAGTGCCGCGCATGAGGCGGTGGCGGGCTTTAATATCAGCAAATTTCGCCGTAAAACAATCGGCGGTGCTTTGCAATTCAGCCTGTTCGATAAACATCACATGTAGTTGGATGGCGGCGCGGGCTTGGCGCAGGGCTGGCTGTAATGGTGTGTGAGTCAGAGCGCAAAATTGCTTGAGGACCACCAGCATATTCACGTCCGACTGGGTGCGCAGTTGATCCTGCGCGGCTGAGCCAAATAAATAAAGGCTAATTAAATCCTCACCCAAACAGGTCTCAGCAGCGGCGATAAATTCGTAGATGTGAAATTGGTGTAGCTGGGAGGGCATGCTAATTCCTTCTGGTGGGGATGCTAAAATCAACGCGGTGTTATTAACTCGGCACTAAAACCCGCTGTTTAAAACCGCCAATAGGTGCGCGAGAACATCACTAAAATGGGAAACACTTCTAGCCGGCCTAATAACATAGCGGCGCACATGAGCCATTTGGCGGTGTCGGATAAGCCTGCAAAATTCACAGCTGTATCGCCATAGCCCACGCCCATATTATTGATGCAGGCAGACACCGTCCCGAAGGCGGTTTGAATATCCTCGCCGCACATCATAAGCGCCACCACAAATACCACGCTGATAAAAATGTACAAAAATGCAAACGACCACACCGATTGCATCATGCGGTCGGACACTATGTGAGTGTTAATTTTGGTGGGGAATATGCCGTTGGAATGAATCAGCTGTTTAATTTCTTGGTGGGTTTGCCGGTAACACAGCAGTACGCGCATCACTTTAATACCGCCTGCGGTAGAGCCCACACAGCCGCCTATGTAGCTGGAGAGCATTAAAAAGATCACTATGTGGGCGGGCCAATTGGGGTAGTCGGCGGTGGTGAGGCCGTTATCGGCCATGATGGACATGGACTGAAAAAAACCGTGCACGATACTTTCAATAATGGGAAAGCGGCCAGAGCGCCAGAGTTCGATAATGGTAAATGTGGCAACGCCTAGGGCTATAAGTGCATAGGCTTTTAATTCCGGGTCTCGAAAAAGTGGCATTACACTGCGTGCAACCGTCAGCCGGTAATAGAGCGCAAAGTTGATGCCCGATAAAAATGAAAATACTCCGGCAACTACTTCCACCCACAAATTATTGTAAAAACCTAGGCCGGCATCGTGGGTGGCAAAACCTCCGAGGGCAACGGTGGATAGGGAATAACAGACGGCGTCGAACCAGCCAAGGCCCGCCACCTTAAACGATAAAATGGCCGCTAGTGCCAAGCCTGAGTAGACCATCCACAGTTGTTTTGCTGTGTCGGCTAGGCGCGGGCTGAGTTTATCTTCCCGCAGGGGGCCTACGGATTCTGACTGATAGAGCTTGGAGCCGCCCACCCCAAGCAGCGGCAAAATGGCGAGCGCTAAAACGATAATTCCCAAGCCGCCTAAGAAGTTTAATTGCGCGCGATAAAACAAAATGGCGTGGGGTAGATTATCGACGTGCGGCATGATGGTGCCGCCGGTGGTGGTAATGCCGGAAATACTTTCAAAAAAAGCGTCGGTTACACTGGCCTTGACCGAATTATCCAACACAAACGGCAGTGCGCTGACGACGGAAAAAACCAGCCAGAACAGGACCACCACTAAAAATCCGTCTCGTGAGGAGAGTTTGGTATTGCCCTTGCGGGTGAGTTGCCAGCCGGTGATGCCAACGCTAAAGGCCAACACGAAGGTCATAAAAAAGCCGTTAAAGTCGCCATCCTCGTAACCGACATTGATCAGGATGGGGCCGAACATAGACACGCTATAGAGAATTAACAGCACGCTGCACAGGTGGACAATCGGGAAAAGGCGCATGGAGGGGCTCGGCACTCGGACGGCGGGAATGGTAATTACAGTGGGTTAGAAAATCCAGCGCTGATCCAAACCGCGCCGCGCCCCTACAGGGCGCTCAGCCAATGCCTTGGCCGCCATGGATGTATGAGGCAGTTATTCACCCGGCGCCCAACCTGCTGGGTTAGTACTACACCGCAGACCCTGCGCGGCATGTGGGGCTTTGGCTAGGCTGCGGCGCCTGTGAAGTGCCGGGCGCTTAGTTGACCTGTTCTTTTATCCCCCCGCCTTTGCAGCATGGGCGACATATCTGGTCTAACCTTAGAGGTGTGTTACGAGGTGGGTATGCTGCATGAGTGAGCCTTCAATGGTGAGTTTTAGCGAGTTAGAGCTCGGTTTTGGATATGAGCTGTTTCTCATTCCAGACCTGAACAACAAGCAGCAGTTGTTTGATTGTGTGTTAGCGGGCTGTATTCCTGAAGAATGTTTGATGGTGACGGCACCTACCTCCGGTTTATTTCCCCGCGTTGATTGCGGCCAGCGCGTGTTAGTGCGCATCCGCCTGCCCAGTGGCGTGGCCTTGTTTCCCACTACTATTTTATTTATCTCCGAGACGCCAACCCTGATTGTTTATTTGGATTATCCCCGCGATATTAAATTTAAACGGGTGCGCGCAGCGCGTGTGTTTGTTTCCCTGCCGGTGTTGATGAACAGCCAGTGTGATGAGTCGGTGTTTGGTGTGGCGGGTAAAATTGTCGATGTCAGTACCAGTGGCGCACGCATTGAAGCCACCGAGCCAATTGGCAATGTGGGGGATGTTATTGAGGTTAAGGGCAAATTTCAGGTGGGTAATATGGTGCGTATGCTGTCGATTAACTGCATTATCCGCGCAGAAAAAATCCCTAAAACCTACGGTGTAGAATTCTGCGAGCAGAATGAAGAAAAATTGCTGGTGTTATTGGGGTTTATCTACCAGTCCATGGCTTTTAATCACGCCCAAGCGGTGGTGTGACGAGAAGGCGCGCACCTTCTCATCACAATTCAACGTTATTTTTTATCAAACCGCTTTGCTGCTTTGGCGAATAATTAATTCTGTCGGCAGAATAATTTCTGTGTTGGTTAAATCCTCACCGTTAATAACCCGCAGCAGTAAATCCATGGCCGTAGAGCCAATGGCCGCCGCTGGCTGGGAGAGGGTGGTGAGGGTGGGGTTGTTGCAGTGGGCATAGGGAATATCGTCAAAACCCGTGACGGAAATATCCTCCGGCACACGAATGCCGCGCGACACCAGCGCCTGTATAACGCCTATGGCCATTTGATCGCTCATACAAATAATTGCCGTGGGGCGTTTGTTCATGCTGGCAAAGGCTTCCCCTGCGCTGATGCCCGAGCGCAGGGTAAAGTCGCCCTCTTGTACCCAGAGGGGGTCGAGTTTGATGCCGGCTTTGCCCAGTGCCAGGTCGATGCCCGCGCGCCGATCTCGGCTGTGCAGGTTATCTTGCAGGCCAGTTACCACGCCAAATTTGCGGTGCCCAAGGGCAATTAAATACTCCACCATCGAACGCGTGGCGGCCACATTATCCACCCGCACGGAAGGCCCCGGCGTGCCTTCTACGCCGCAGGCATTCACCCAGGCGATATTGCCGCCGCCGCGCTGATTGTGGTTGCGCGAGCAGGGGCTTAGTTGGATGACGCCGTCCGCTAGGCGCATTTCTACGCGGCTGATGTAATCGTCTTCACGCTTGTGGGAACCGCGTGTATCACCAAGCAACACGGCGTAGCCTTTTTGCTGGGCGCGATCTTCAAGGCTTTGAATGACCTGGGCAAAAAAGGGATTGGTGATATCCGGCAGCAGCACTACAACACAATAGGAGCGCGCCGCCCGGAAGTTGCGCGCCAGTAAATTGGGTTTGTAGTCCACGGCGTCTATGGCTGCTTGTACTTTTTGCAGGCTGCCGGGGGAGACTTTTTCCGGGTTGCTAATCGCACGTGAAACAGTTGCAACCGAAACACCGGCCAAACGGGCGACTTCTCGAATATTGGACATGGGAACTCAGCAATTACTACAGATTAATCAGCTTAAAAGGATACACGATGGCGGCCTCTGGATACTGAGGGCGCAAACGGTTACATTGGCATAGTACCACTCAACAGCCACTTGGTTTGCCTAAAGCCTAGCCCAGCTTGGGGCATTGTGCAGGCTGTTACATGCACCGGGGACGATTTTGAGTGCGCAGCAGCCAAGGCAGGCAATTCGCTCGGATCCAACTAGGGTTGGTTGTGCTGGGTGAGCGGGACGATGGCAGGGCGCAGCTCTGGCAATGCCGGGCTTATTCACCCGGCGGCTTAGGCCGCCGCGAGCCTTGCTAAAACCCGAGTCCTGCTAAAACAGGGCGATCCGCGTCTTTTCGCCCGTTTACGCCTAGGCCGCTTATTAAACTGGCGACACACTCGATTGTGCCAAACTATTCTCTTCGCCTCGCTACAACAGGTGATGGTGCGCGGCGTTTTGGTTGAGCTGGGCTTGCGCCTCCCAAAGTGGCAGCCATGCTGTTTTTATTAAGCCCGCGTAGGTAACCACCGGGTTAATAAGTGGCTGTTTTACGATCAGCAATTGCAGAGCCCGACTCTGCTGGGCGGGCAGGGCACCAGCCCAGCGGGGCCGCAGGGTTCGATTGATACAGGTGACATTATTTATGCCGCAGATAAATCCCGCCCTCGCTGAGCTGATGGCTCAGCACGCGGCCCTTTTGGCACGCCCCAACAGGCCTGCCGCCAGCAACGGCGTCTATCAGCGCTGGCGCTACCCTGTAGTGACCCGCGACCACACCCCGCTGCTGTGGCGCTACGACCTAAACCCTGCCACCAACCCACGGGGTATGGAGCGGCAGGGCATCAATGCCACCTTTAACGCCGGGGCTCTGCTGTGGCAGGGGCAATACACTCTGGTTGTACGCGTGGAGGGGCATGATCGCAAATCCTTCTTCGCCGTGGCCCAAAGCCCCAATGGGGTGGATAACTTCCGTTTTTGGGATTACCCGGTCGATTTGCCGCCAACTGAGGAGCCGGATGTCAACGTGTACGACATGCGCCTCACTCAGCATGAAGACGGTTACATCTATGGCCTGTTCTGCACCGAGCGCAAGGATACGGCGCAGCCCAACGATAACTCAGCGGCAAAGGCGCAATGCGGCATAGTGCGCACGCAGGATTTACTGCACTGGGAGCGGCTGCCTGACCTCGTTACTTATTCCGGCCAGCAGCGCAATGTTGTGTTACATCCTGAATTTATCCAGGGCCAATACGGCCTCTACACCCGCCCCCAGGATGGTTTTATCTCGGTGGGCGCTGGCGGCGGCATCGGCTGGGGGCTGACTGCCAGTATGGAGCTGGCCGAGATCAAGCAGGAAATTATCCTCGACCCCAAGCACTACCACACAGTGCAGGAAGTTAAAAACGGCCAGGGCCCGCCGCCCATAAAAACCCCTGAGGGCTGGCTGCACCTGGCCCACGGTGTGCGCAACACGGCGGCGGGGCTGCGTTATGTGCTGTACCTGTTTCTCACCGATCTTAAGGAGCCTTGGCGCCTGCTGTACAAACCCGCCGGGCATTTTCTCGCGCCGCTCGGGCCTGAGCGGGTGGGGGATGTGTCTAACGTGGTATTCAGCAACGGATGGATTAACACTGCGGCGGGCGAGGTGTTTATCTACTACGCCTCATCGGATACCCGTCTGCATGTGGCTACCTCGAGCATTGATCAACTGCTCGACTACGTTAAAAACACACCGCCCGACGGCTTAACCAGTGCCGCTTCGGTAGCGACGCGGCAGGCGTTGATCGCGCGCAACCTAGCGTTTTTAGGCCGCTAAACATGTGGGCCGCCAATGATATGCAGCCGGTTTTACTGGCCCAGCTACCCCTGTGGCAGACGGAGCTTGGCCAGCTAGCCGATTGGTGGCGCCAGGTGGCACTGGACCCGCGCGGCGGTTTTTACGGCGAGGTGGGGCTGGATAATCAGCCGGTGCCAGGCGCCCCGCGAGGGCTGATCCACACCGCGCGCATAGTGTATTTTTTCAGCCGCCTGGCCCGTCACACGGGGGATGCCCAGGATGCCGCCGCTGCCGAGCACGCCTACGCTTATCTCGCACAGGCTTTTTTTGACCCTCACCACGGTGGCTATTTTTGGTCGCTCGATGCCGACGGCCGCAAGCGCGATGGCCGCAAACACCTCTATGCTCAGGCCTTTGTGTTGTATGGGCTGAGCGCCTACTACCAGCTGACCGGCCGCCGCCAGGTACTGGACGAAGCGCTCAGTCTGTTCAACCAGTTGGAAACGGTTGCAGTCGATAACGCCTGGGGCGGCTACCGAGAAGGGTTTAGCGAAACCTGGCAGCTGATTGATGATGAGCGCCTGTGCGAGCGCACGCCCTCGGCCGCTAAAACCATGAACACTCACCTGCATTTATTGGAAGCCTATAGCGCACTGGCCGCCACGTCTGGTGATGCAGCGGTGCGCGCAAGTCTTACTCGCCTGCTCGGCGTGTTTTGTGCGCACATAGTGGACGCGGCAAGCGGCCATCTGCGGCTGTTCATGGATCGCGCCTGGCGCGATTGCTCGCAGCAGATCTCCTTCGGCCATGACATAGAGGCCAGCTGGTTGCTGGCGCAGGCATTAGCGGTGGCGGGCGATGAAACGCTGTTACAGCGTTACGCGCCTCTGCCCCAGCAGCTTGCTGAGATCAGCCTCAATGCAGCCTGCTCGCCACGGGGTGGCATACGCAATGAGCGGCATATTCACACGGGCGCCTACAGCGAAGATCGCACCTGGTGGGCTCAGGCGGAGGCGTTTATAGGTTACCTGCACGCCTGGCGGCGCAGCGGCGATGGCCGCTTTGCCCAGCGGGCGCTTGCCATATGGCGGTTTATTGCCGCTGAACATAAAGATGCGCAGCTGGGCGAGTGGTTTTGGTTTGCCAGGCAGGATATGAGCGGCCCGCCGGATACCTACAAAAGCGCCCGCAATTATAAATCCGGCTTTTGGAAATGCCCTTATCACAATGAGCGGGCGTTAATTGAGGCGTGTGAATTGGTGAGTGATTTAATGTTTAAATGAATTGATGTGCTTATCGCCCGCAGTTTTCTTGATACTAATTGGTTGAGGTATTTTGATCACATGGGTGGACCTTTTATGAGCGCCTAACCTCTGAATTATCCGAATTCGCAAATCCGGATTAGGCTACTCTGCATCTGGGCTGCTTGCTCTGTATAAGCTCCGGTTTTTCGGGGGCACCGATTACCGCCGGTTTCGGCTGATGTTAAAAATGCATGAATAGACGTGAGTAACTCCGGCTCGAGCTTTTTACCTGTGACGATTTCGCAGATATTAATTCTTTAGAATTTTCTTGGTCAATGATTGCCCTTCATGGCTTTTTTGGGTGTGTAAAGTTTCGATAAGGTGATGTCCAAAAATTTCTGCCAGGCGTACAGGAACAGCGTTGCCAATTTGCCTCATAGCCTCACTCCATGCGCCTTTGATGATGAAATTGTCTGGGAATGTCTGTATTTTTTTTGCTTCAAAAACAGTGAAGTACCTGATGCTGTTGTCAGCATGGCGGATCATGTTTTCACCGCCAGGCACTCCGTGCCCACCGGCTTTAATTGTTTTTGATGGCCAGTCATAATCACTGCCGGTGTGGCCTGGGTAACTCCTTGCACCAGCTTTAAATATATGGTCTTCAATTCCATGCTTTTTGCAAGGGTCAGGAACGTCATGTAAAGCGTCGCGAACTGTTGCCCATGGCATATTCTCTGGTTCGAATAAGCTGTACCGATCTTTTAATCGATTCAATTTTTCCGTTAAGGTCGTTTCAATTTTTGGTCGTTTGGCAGCGGACACGTGGTGTTTTTTCCAGTATTCTCCTGTTACATACATTTCCCATAACAACCTATCTTCAGAGTGAGTTGTCTCTGGAAATGACCAAATTTTATCTAGATCTGCTCTGATGCCAACAATTACCACCCTTTCTCTTGTTTGCGGGATGCCATAGTCTGCGGCGTTTATCAATTTAAATTTTACGTTGTATTTGATACCCGCATATGACATGTTATTTACTTTGCGTAATTGTTCGAGGTGTGCTTGCCAGGTTGTTGTGTTTTTTGCGGAAAATCCTGGGTATGTGAGCCGAAGGATTATGTATTCAAAATAATCTGAAAAACTTGGCCGTAGAAGCCCCTTTACATTTTCAAATATAAACGCTTTTGGTGTTAGTTTTTCGATTGCACGTATGGCGAATGGAAACATGTCTCGACTATCTTGGTCGGCCTTATGTTTTCCTCCTAGAGAAAACGGCTGGCATGGAGGACCCCCAGCGACGACATCTATAGAGTTAATGCCGTTTAGATCAAAATCTTTAATATCTCCATGGAATACTTTTGCTGGATCAAAATTGGCTGCAAGTGAAGCGCAAGCGTGCTTGTTGTGTTCAACAAAAGCCAAGTGCTCAAAACCTGCGAGCTCCAGCCCTTTTGCTAAACCGCCTGCCCCAGAGAAAATTTCGATTGATCTCATGGTTTATTCAATCCCTTTAGGTGGCTGTCAATATTGCTCATAATTAAACTTTTTTCTTTTGGTTTTCCATTGCACTTTTCGGCCCAATGGCGGCCGTGGTGAATTACGTCCCAGTCTGATTTGGCCTGTTCGTATCTTCCTTTTCCTGGATCGTGATTGCCAAAACCATCCAATGCTGTATTCCAAAGAGGCCGATTTAATTTAATAAGGGACGCTTCTATTGTGCTTATCATGTCAGATCCCTCGTGCTCAAAAATTACAAACCGACATGAAAAATGCTCTGGCAGCAAATCAGATGTGGCGCATATGCTTCTTGCGTGTTCTCTTAGCCGAGAAAATAGTTCCTTGGATTGGGTTCCTTCCCCGCTGTCAGATGTTCTTGATTGCCTCCAACCTTTGGGGACAGCTTTCCCTACATAGATTGGATGGCCATATGCCAATCGATTTAATTCAGCGTATCTTTGATAAAGTCTGTTGTTACCAGTGTAATAAAGAGCATAAACGCCAGTGCCTACAAAAGATTCTTGTGGTGGGAGTGGATGAACTGGCGTTCCGTTGAAAAATCTAATGGCGTCCTTAACCAACTCGGCAAAAGCGTCATTTCTGTATACGTGCTTTTTTCGGTCAAACGCCATTAAATGCATGATTTTAAATCCGAAATCCAGTAAGTCAGGTCATTTTCGCATTTTGTAACCCTGCGCGAAAAGATGCTGTGGTGGTTTTTAGGTGGCATCGAAACGAGCTAATTTTTAACTGGTGTTTATCTGCACCCGTATGAGCGCTGCGCTGAATTAGCGTCGCAGCGAGTCTCACTCTATCTGAAGCGCAAGTCGCTCAGGATCTTAGAGCCCCTGAGCTATTTTTCCCGCAAACCCCCAACAAAACCCCCAAAGCCACCAGCGCCACCAAACCGGTAAAGCCATACATATCCCCATAACCAATCCGCTGGGCAACCAGGGCAATAATTAAATAACCGGTAATTTCGCCTAAGCCATTGGCGTTACTAAAGTAAGACGAGCTAAGGCCCGCTTGCCCCGGCAACAGGTTTTGAAACCAGGTCATACCAAGGCCAGCGATAAAGCCGATAAACACGGCGTTGAACAGCTGCAGGACAAACAACTGCCACACAGCGTTGGCCTGCCAGATGCCCAGGTACAAGATCACCGCAGCGCCAGCGCCTATGCGGATCAAGGGCAGCAGGGGCATGCGGCCGCCAAGCCAGCCTGCAAGGATCATGAGCGGAATTTCCAACAGAGCGGCGGTGCCCATCATGAAGCCTGCAAGGCCCGGGTCGGCTTGGAGTTTGTCGCGGATCATTAAGGGCAGGGCGATTTGGTAGCTGGCGTTGCAGCCAAACATCAGGCTAAAGGCGATGATACCGCCGGTGAGTGTGCGGCCCAGCGGTTGCCGTGAGGCTTTTGCTGGCGTTGGGTTGTGGGCTTTGCCGGTTTTGGGTAACACAAACAGGCACAGCAGGGCGGTGGCGAAATAGGCGCTACCGACGATGGTGCACTGCAGTTTAAAACCCAGTTGGCTGAGCAGAATAAACCCCAGCGGTGGGCCTGCAATCCAGGCTACGGCTATGCAGGCGCGCACTATGGAGTTAAACAGGGTGGCCTGATTGGCGGGTAGTTGGGCATCGGCGAATTCGCGGGTTTGCGCCATTAGCTGGGCGTTCGCGGAGAACGACAGGCCAAATACGCTGGTGGCTATCAGTAGCATCTGGTTAAAGGAGCTGGCGGCGGCGAATAAAAAACAGCTTATGCCGCCTGCCGCCATGGCCGCCGCTATGAGCGGGCGGCGGTCTTTCAGGCGGTCTGAGCGGCGTGCGATAAGCTGGGCGAAAAAAACACTCGCCAGGGCTTTGCCGATAAAAAACACCCCGATCCACCAAGCGGATACCTGGTAGGCCTGCGCCAGGTGCAGGCTTAGGGTGGGTACCACCAGGGCGTAGAGCGCGCCGACCGAAAAGGACGCGGCGTAGGTGGCGAAGCAGGCTGGGCTGAGTAAGGTGCGGTGCATCTAGTGAACGAGGCTGCGAAAGGCGATTAGGCTGGCCGCCACGCTGACATTTAAGGACTCCACCCCGCGCTGCATCGGGATGCTGATAAAACCGTCGCAGAGGGCTTTTACCTCGGGCGACAGGCCGGTGCTTTCATTGCCCATCACCATCACGCAGCGCTCGGGTGCCTTGAAGCTTGCGATGCTGTAGCGGCCCTGGGCGTCCAGGCCATAAACCTTGCAGCCGAGCTGTTTTATGCGCGCCAAACACTGGGCGAGGCTCGCGGTGTGGATGATCGGGGTGCGGAACAATGTGCCTGCGCTGGCCTTGATCACTAATGGATCGAGCTTGGCGCAGCCTTTTTCCGGCAGCAGCAGGCCGTCGAGGGGCGAGGCGCACAGGCTGCGGATAATCATGCCCAGGTTCTGTGGATTGGTGACGCCATCGACCGCCATCAGCTCAAAGCGCTCGGGTAGGGCGGCCAGCCAGTCTTCCTCCTGGCAAAAACCCTCGGTGATGACATCCAGCGCCACCCCTTGGTCCTGCTGGCTGTTTTTGGAAATGCGCGAGAGGGCCTGTTTGTTGTGCCAGACGATCTCGGCGCCTTTGGCCTGCGCCAGGCGCTGCATGTCGCTGAGCATGGCGTTGGGTTTGTTGCTGTCGGCCAGGTGCAGGCGGAAGACGCGGATGCTGGGGTCCTGCAGGGCTTCCAACACCGGGTTGCGGCCATAGATGGTGAGCATGCGCGCCAGCAGGCGTTTTTTCTCGCGGTACTCGGCGGAGTCGGCCTGGCGCTCAGAGGATTTATTAGGAGGAGTTTTAGCCATGGGGATAGGCTTCGCAAAGGGCCACATAGGCGGCCACTGCCGGGCCAAAGCCCATTAAGAGTGCATCCACGGTAAGGGCATGGCCTATAGAGACTTCCTGTAGGCAGGGTAGGGCGTAGAGGCTGGGCAGGTTTTCTAGGTTGAGATCGTGGCCTGCGTTCACCCCTAGGCCGAGGGCTTTGGCCTCGGCACTGGCGGTGGCGTATCGCTCGATCAGTTGGGAGAGGTTAGGTGCCTGCTGCAAAAACGCCTCGGCAAAGGGGCCGGTGTAGAGTTCGATGCGGTCGGCGCCGAGGGCGGCGGCCAGGCGAATTTGCTCTATGTCCGGGTCCATAAATAGGCTCACTCGCACGCCCCAGCTGTGCAGCTGGGCCAGAATGGGCCGCAGGCGCTCGCCGCCTTCGCGCAGGTCAAAGCCGTGGTCGGAGGTGAGCTGGCTGTCGGCGTCGGGCACCAGGGTGCACTGTTCGGGGCGGGTGGCATCTACCAGCGCCATCAGGCCGGGGTAATTACCCTTGGGGGCGGCAAAGGGGTTGCCTTCGATATTAAATTCGCAATCGGTGTAGCTGGCCAATAGCTCTCGGCAGTTGAACACATCCTGTGGGCGCACATGGCGCTGGTCTGGGCGCGGGTGCACCGTTAAGCCCTTGGCACCTTCGGCCAGGGCGATGCGGGCGAAGGCCATGGGGTCTGGGTAGTTGCCGCTGCGGGAGTTGCGCAGCAGGGCGATTTTATTGAGGTTAACCGATAGGGCTATGGCCATAAGTGCGAGGCTCCAAATAAAAACGGCTCCTGCGGGGGAGCCGATCACGCAATGCAGACTGGGTTGTGTGGCTGAGGGGCTATACCCACTCAGAGCGGCGGCTGGGCTTTAAGGCTTGGATCAAGAGGGTTAATAAAATACCCGCCGCTACCAGTATGCCGCCGTAAATCCACTGGGTGTGCTGGGTGCTGCCTTTGAGGCGCTCGTTCTCGGCCCGCAGGCTATCTAGGCTGGTTTTGGCCATTTCGTGTTCGGCGAGCAGATCCTGGTAGCGTTTGTTGAGGTTGACTGCATCGCTGGAGAGCGCTTTGAGGCCGGCCAGCTCGGCCGCATAACTTTGGCAGGCCGCAGGCACTTCGGCGGCTGGGTCTACAGGTGCTGGGCGGTTGGCGGTTTCGTTTTTGAGTTTATCCAGCTGCATCTGGGCGGTGGGGCCATTGAGCAGATACTGGCGGCGCAGCCAGCCTTCTTGCCCGCCCTCAGTTTTGATACGGCTCCAGTCAGAATCGGCGGGCGCTTCAAGCAGGGTCACCGGAGTGCCGGTTTTCAGGCCGGAGTGCACCACTTTGCTGTCGTTGGATTGGGCGGCACGCAAGGAGGTGTAACACACATCCGAGATATACAGGGTTTCTGCTTGCACGCTGTGCGCACCCAGCCAGAGGATGGCCACAACACCCGCCCAGGGCGCCAAGATGGTTTTAAGTAATGTCACAAATAAAAACCTCACCCCGCTAGGGGAGTACTTTTAGGAAAGGTTTCACCACCACCTGGGCGTACACACCGGCAGTGATATAGGGGTCGGCATCCGCCCAGGCCTGCGCCTCACTGAGCGAGGCAAATTCTGCTACCACCAGGCTGCCGCTGAAGCCCGCTTCACCGGGTGTAGCGCTGTCGATGGCCGGGTGGGGGCCTGCTATTAACAAGCGGTTTTCCGCTGCCAGCGCCTGCAAGCGGGCCAGGTGCGCAGGCCGCGCGCTCAGGCGCAGGGGCAGGCTGTTGGGTACATCTTGGCTGATGATGGCGTAGTGCATCTTACATGTCTGCTGTAGTTTTGGTGTCGGCCTGGCCGTCGTTGAAAATTTCTTCTAATTTCAGGTGGGTCAGGCTCTTGATGCGGTTGAGCAGATACCAAAGAGCACCCACCAGCACCAGCATGGAAGGAATGGTAATGACCGGTAAACTCAATGCTGTCATGCGGCCCAGCTCCGCGTTGTAGGCCTCGGTGCCGGGTTCACTCACCAGCAGATATTTAGCTAGGCCATAGTTGAGCACGGCAGAGAGGAAAAACGAACCCGCCAGCATCCAAGAGGCAATCACCAGGGTGCGCTCAAATGCCTGTTCAGTGCCGTATTGTTTCAGCGCGTAGTTAACCCGCTCAACCTGCAAGACTTTTTCGTTGTACAAAAAAGTGCGTACCAAAGGGAAGGGTGTATAGAGTGAGCCGAGGGTAGCGAGGCCAAATAGCAGGGGGATGCTGGCTTCTTTGATGGCGACGTATTCGGGCGGTAGTTTCAGTAGCGTCATACCGCCAGTAAGAAAAGTGCTGAACACGCCTATGGCGGAGAAAAAATTCACCTTGCGGCGGCGGATAAAATCCCAGACACCGTAGACGATGGGAAAGGCCAGGGCGACAATTAACCCCCAAGTGGGGCCGAGGCTGTGCTCACCGCTGAATTTACTGAGTATGATGCTGGGGGCTGCCACGTTGATCAGCAGATTGACGAGCATGTTCTCTTGGGGGGCGGGCGCGGCAGCCATAGGGGGTTCCAAACAATCAGAAGTGAGCCCAGGCCTGGGCGCAGGTGACAGCAAAAATGAGGCGCACTTGATATACGATTTACACACACATAGCAATGCCTCCGATGGCTTTTTGTCGCCCCAAGCCCTAGTGGAGCGCGCCCAAGCCAAAGGGGTGACGGCCCTGGCCCTCACCGATCACGACACCCTCGCCGGGCAGGCCGAGGCGGCAGCGGCGGCTGCCCAGGCGGGCATAACGCTTATCCCCGGCATTGAGTTTTCCACCCAGTGGCAGGGCCGCTCTATTCACATTGTGGGTTTAGGGTTTGACCCGGCCGCAGCCTCCCTCAAGCAAGGTATCGAGCGCCAGGCGGCCAGCCGCACCCAGCGCGCCTTGACCATCGGTGAGCGCCTGGCCAAAGCGGGTATTCACAACGCCTACGAGGGCGCGCTTGAACTTGCGGGGGCGAGTGTATTAGGGCGGCCCCATTTTGCGCAGTATTTGGTGCGCTGCGGAGCCGTTAAAGATGTGGCCAGCGCGTTTAAGCGCTATTTAGGTGCGGGCAAAATCGGCGATGTCAAACAGCTCTGGCCCGGCGTGGAGGAGGCCGTCGGTTGGATAAAGGCGGCAGGCGGATTGGCCGTATTGGCCCACCCGGATAAATACGACATGACCCGCAGCAAACTCTGCCAGCTGCTCGGCGACTTTAGAGAGGCGGGCGGCCAGGCCATAGAGGTGATCAGCGGCAAGCAGGTCAACACCCTCACCGATAAACTCGCCCGCCTGGCCGGGCAATTTTCGCTTGCCGCCTCCTGCGGCAGCGACTTTCATATCCCCAATCAGCCCTGGCAGGAACTGGGCGCTTTTGGCAAACTGCCGGACTTTTGCCAACCCGTCTGGCAACTCTTGCCGGGCCATCAAGCGAGTTGACTATGGCATTACTGCTCCAGATTCACCCTGACAACCCCCAAGAACGCCTGATTAAACAGGCCGTTGAGATCATCAAACGCGGCGGCTTAGTGGTCTACCCCACGGATTCAGCCTATGCCCTGGGCTGCCACATAGGCGATAAACTCGCCTTAGATCGCATCCGTGCCATCCGCCAATTGGATAAACACCACAACTTCACTCTGGTGTGTAAAGACCTCTCTGAGCTTGCCACCTATGCGCGCGTTAACAACGCCGCCTACCGCCTGCTCAAAACCCACACCCCCGGCCCCTATACCTTTATTCTGGATGCCACCGGCGAGGTGCCGCGCCGCTTGATGCACCCCAAGCGCAAAACCATCGGCCTGCGGGTGCCCAGCCACCCCATCACCCAGGCGTTACTGGCGGAATTGGGCGAGCCCATCATGACCTCATCCTTGATTATGCCCGGCGAAGAATTACCTCTGACTGACCCCTACGACATCCGCGAACTGCTCGACCATCATGTAGAGCTGGTCATCGACGGCGGCTTTTGCGGCCTCGACCCCACCACCGTGGTGGATTTGACCGAGGGCGATCCGGTGTTGGTGCGCCAGGGCCGTGGCGACGCCAGCGCATTTAGCTGATCGCCCCTATGCAACACGCGCTGCCGAGTAAACCCTTGGCCATAGTCAAGGGCGAAGCCTGGCAGAAATTGCCCAAAGACCTCTACATACCCCCGGAGGCCTTGGCGGTTTCCCTGGCCCAGTTTGAGGGGCCGCTGGATCTGCTGCTCTACCTGATCCGCAAACACAACCTGGATATTCTCGACATACCTGTCCTGAGCATTACCCAGCAATACCTGGCCTACATAAACGCCATGGACGTCACCAAGGTTGAACTGGCAGCCGACTATCTGGTGATGGCGGCCTATCTGGTGGAAATTAAATCCCGCCTGCTACTACCCAGGCCGCCGGTAGAGGCTGATTGGGGGGAGGTCGAGGACGACCCCCGCGCTGATTTGGTCGCTAAATTGGTGGAATACCAGCAGCTGCAAGCGGTCGCCGCACAACTCGATGCCATACCCCGCTGGCAGCGGGATCTGCTGCCCGTACAGGTCTATATGCCGCCAACCCAATTCGAGCCGCGCTGGGCGCCCCTGGTGTTTGCGGACCTGCAGCAGGCCTGGAGTGTGGTGTTGGAGCGCTGTCGGGTTAATAGCCAGCACATTATTCAGCCGGAACTGTTGAGCACCCACGCCCGTATGCGCCAGGTGTTAGCGCAGCTGTGCCGCCTGGGCACTTGGCTGCCATTTAGCCAGTTATTAACCGCCGCCGAAGGCCGCGCCGGGGTAGTGGTGACTTTTATCGCGCTGTTGGAATTAATCAAAACAGGCCAGGTATGCGCCGAACAAACCGACACCGATTTGAACCTGCGCGCCGATCCTGAGGCGACGCTCGCACCTAATTCAAATGAAGAGGCGCCTCTGTTATGAAGCCTGCAGAGCTGCCAGCGCATAACGACCCGGCAGACCAGCCCAAGAGCCTGGTGGAAGCGGCCATTTTTGCAGCCCTAGAACCCATTCCCAGCCGACAACTACTGCTGCTGATCAGCGCTGAGGGTGAGGTGTCGGCAGAGCAGCGGCTGGCGCAGATTCTTGAAGAACTACAAAACGATTATCGCGGCCGTGGTGTTGAGCTGGCGCAGGTGGCCAGCGGTTGGCGCTTTCAAGTGCCGAAGCAGGTTGCCCAGGCCCTAGAGCCCATCTATCAGGAAAAGCCCAAACGCCTCTCGCGTGTTATTCTGGAGACCCTGGCCATCATTGCCCACCGCCAGCCCATTACGCGGGCGGAGATTGAAGCACTGCGGGGTGTGGCGGTGAGCGCTGAGGTGCTCAAAACCCTCTTGGATCGCCAGTGGATCTGCAGCCTCGGCGCCAAAGAAATCCCCGGCCGCCCCCTGCAGTACGGCACCACCGATGAATTTTTAGATTATTTTAATGCGCAAAACCTCGCCGAGCTGCCGGGGTTTTTACCTGCGGTAGAGCCCAGCCTTGCGGCCGAGGCGGATACTGCAGCCAGCTTTTTTGAAACCCCTAGGCCTGATGAGAATCAGCCCGAACCGTGAAGAACACCCTATGAACGATGAAAAATTGCAAAAAGTCCTCGCCACTGCCGGTTTCGGCTCCCGCCGCGAAATGGAGCGCGTCATAGACGCGGGCCTGGTGACCGTCAATGGCGTTACCGCCACCCTGGGTAGCCGGGTCAAAGCCGGGGATAAATTAATCATCGACGGCCACCGCTACCAGGTGCCCGACCGCGCCGAAACCCAGGACGAGCTGCGGGTTTTGCTCTACAACAAACCCGAAGGTGAAATCTGCAGCCGCAACGACCCCGAAGGGCGCCCCACCGTCTACGACCGCCTACCGCCCCTCAGCACGGGCCGCTGGATCTCCGTCGGCCGCTTAGACTTCAACACCAGCGGCCTACTGCTCTTTACCAACAACGGCGAACTGGCCAACAAACTTATGCACCCCTCCTCGGGCATCGACCGCGAATACCTGGTGCGTGTGCAGGGCGAAGTGAGTAAAGAGCAACTGCAGCAGCTGCGTGATGGCGTGCAGCTAGAGGATGGCCTGGCCAAGTTCACCGACATCACCATCGGCGGCGGCAAAGGCTCCAACACCTGGTTTTACTGTACCCTGATGGAAGGTAAAAACCGCGAAGTGCGCAGACTCTGGGAAGCTCAAGGCTGCCGTGTCAGCCGGTTAAAGCGCGTGCGCTATGGGCAAATTCTGATTCCCTCCTATGTGCGTATGGGCCAGTGGGTGGAGCTTGGCTTGGCTGAGACTACCCTGTTGTGCGACGCGGCGGGTATCAAACCGCCCAGCAAAAAAAACCTGACGCGCAACGAATTTCTCCAGCGCGAGCGGCGCGAACAGCGCCTGCGCGCATCGCCGGGTAAACCCACGGCGGTTAAGTCCCGCGCCCACCGCAGCCGCACCGAGCGGGAGGCTTTTATTGCCCGCGCCAGCACGGATCCCCACGCCAAACCGGGCATCCAGGGGCGCCCCTCCGGCGCTCAAGCCAAGTCCGGTTCTGCCGCCACGGCTGATACTCGCGCCCCACGCAGCGCAGCTAATCCAGCTCACGCAGCTAACCCGACTCACGCAGCTAACCCGGCTCGCGCAGCTAGTCCAGCTCGCGCAGATGCACCAGCCCGCAGCACTCGCGCTGGTGCGAAGGCCGCTCCTGGTGACGGCGCTGGCGCTCGCGGTGAAGCCCCTCGCGGCCGCGCACATACGGGTAAATCCTCGGCAAAACCGCACGCTAAATCCGCCGGCAAATCTAAGCCTGCAAACAAACCCCAAACCACCAGATCACGCCCCAAGTCCGAGCGCCCCAAACGCCAAGACTAACGCGGGCTTAGGGCTGCGGGCGCTATCTGCCTGCAAGCCTGGCTCGGTTAAACGCTTATTAGCCACTCATCAACGCAGGCCAGTCACATACTGGCCCGTTTTTATGAGGTTTTTATCTGCTTCAAACCCAGAAAACCTCAAGCTTGCGCGGTCCATCAAGCGCAGATGATCGCTAGTGTTAACACGGCAAAGCGGCGTTAAAAACGATACACACTTAAGCGTTCAGCAGTTGCTACAGAGTTTAAAAGTCTTACCAAATGACCGGTGATCGAGTCATTTCTTAGCACTTTTGCGTAAGGCGTGATTAAGTTGGCTGATTCTCTCCTTGCGCCCAGCATTCGCCATCTTAAAATGTAACCGTTTACTTTGTGATGCTTAAGCGCATGTTTGATGGTGAATCACAAGAAACGCTAAGAGGGCTAAGGGCGGCTCAATAGGGTCGCCTCATTTTATAAAACGCGCCACTAGGTGAACCTCATCAGATGAGCGCGCATAAAAACAACGAGGTCATTATGGCTAATGTAAAACAACTGATCTTAGGCGCGGCAATCGCTGCAGCCCTAGGCGGCGCTAAGGCTAACGCAGGTTTTAGCGTCAGCGGCAGTCAATTGCTCGATGGCAATGGCAGAGAATTTATCATGCGCGGCATCAACCACGCGCACACCTGGTACAGCACGCGCACCAGCAAGGCCCTGGCCGATATAGCCGCTACAGGTGCTAACACTGTGCGCGTAGTCTTAAGCGACGGCCAACAATGGACTAAGACCCCCGCCAGTGAGGTAGCCAACATCATCCAGCTGTGCAAAAACAACAAGCTGATTTGTATGTTGGAAGTGCACGACGGCACAGGCTTCGGGGAGCAGAGCACCGCAGGCACGGTGGCTAAGATTGCCCAATACTGGGTGGAAATTGCCCCGGTTTTAAAAGGCCAAGAGGACTATGTATTGGTCAATATTGCCAACGAACCCTTTGGCAACGGTGTGGCGGCGTCCGCCTGGATCGACGCCCATAAAGCTGCCATCCAAACCCTGCGCAATGCCGGTCTTACTCACACCCTAGTGGTGGACGCCCCCGCCTGGGGCCAGGATGGCAACGAGGTCATGTTGGCAAACGCTAAAACCGTCGCCGCCGCAGATACCCGTAAGAACACTATTTTTAGCGTGCATATGTACGAGGTTTATCAATCCCGCGCCAAGGTGGAGACCTATCTGACCAAATTCCTCAGCACTAACAATTTGCCAATTATCGTCGGCGAATTTGGGGTGGAAAATAACGGCAATAAGGTCGATGTAGACTCAATTTTAGCTGTCACCCAACAATACAAACTGGGTTATTTAGGCTGGTCCTGGTCCGGTAATGGCAGTTGTTGTATACCGCTGGATATTGTTAAGGACTTTAACCCCGCAACTCCAAGCGCCTGGGGTACGCGTTTAATTAACGGCACTAACGGGATTAAACAAACCGCTGTGCTGGCGAGTATTTTTGGCGGCGCGCCATCCAGTTCATCCAGCAGTTCTTCCTCGTCTTCAAGCAGCTCATCATCAAGCAGCTCCAGTAGCTCTTCATCAAGCAGCAGCTCTTCCTCCAGCAGCTCAAGCTCGGGCCGAACCTCCAGCTCATCAAGTTCAAGTAGTTCCTCAAGCTCCAGTGGCGGTACGGCGGCAGGTAGTTTTGATGGTGCGGGGCTTTGGGCGCTGTGTTTAGCCGCTTTAGGAATGGGCCGCCGTCGCACCAAGGCTTGTTAATTCGGCGACACAATAGATCGTCCTGATCTATTGTGTCTTAGTCCGCACCTATTAATCCGCCACTAAAACCCGCCGGGTTAATAAGTAAGCAGGGGCTTTTTTCTCTAACGTAAAAAAGGGCGGTTCTGGCCGCCCTTTTTACACACTAAAGATATTTGAAATTACTATCAGCGCGAGCGCTTAGGTGGGCCGCCGGGCTATCAATAAGCCTGCGGCTGGCGGAACATCATGATGGCGGTCATAAGGATTATTTTTATATCCAAAGTCACTGACCAATTGCGCAGATAATCCAGGTCAAACTCAATACGCGCCTGCATCTTATCCAGGGTTTCGGTTTCACCCCGCAAACCATTCACCTGCGCCCAGCCGGTAATACCGGGTTTGACCTTGTGGCGAATCATGTAGCCTTTGATTTGTTTGCGGTACATCTCGTTGTGGGCCACCGCATGGGGACGCGGCCCCACAATACTCATACGCCCTTGCAGCACATTAATAAATTGCGGCAATTCATCCAGGGACGTTTTGCGAATAAACGCCCCCACTCGTGTGACGCGTGCGTCATTGCGCTGCGCCTGTTTCACCTCGCTACCGTTTTCACATACCGTCATAGAACGGAATTTATAAACGGTAATTTCTTCGCCATTTAAGCCGTAGCGGCGCTGTTTAAAAATAATAGGCCCGGGCGATGAATATTTTACGGCGATGGCGACGGCGATTAACACCGGCATAATTAACAGCAAAATCAGGCTTGAGAGCACTACATCGCTGATGCGTTTAACTAAGCCATTTACGCCGGTAAAGGGTGTTTCGCAGACGGAAACAACAGGCATATTCGCCACTTGGCTGATATTGCCCTGAATTAAATCGGTGACAAATAAATCTGGTACAAAATAAATAGATGCAGTGGTATCACGCAGGTCGTCGAGTATTTTTAAAATGCGATCCTGCGTGGCCATGGGCAGAGATAAATAAATCAGCTCAATATGATGTTCTTTGCAAAAATGACTGAGTTGGGCTGTGGTGCCTAAAAAAGGCCAATCGTTGTATTGAGCGACTCGTGCAGGGTCGCGATCTTCAAAAAATCCCACTAAATGAGCGTTGCTGTAAGGGTTGCTCTTAATTCGTTTGGCAAGCTCAATACCCTGGTCATTCATGCCTACTATCACTGCGCTGCGGCTTTTGCCTTGCAGCTTCAGTAACCAGGGGGAGGCTGCGCGAAACACCAAGTGACTGCCCACTTGTGCCAGTGGCCCGATCCAAAACCAATTGGCAATAGCATCTTTATGGAACAGGTTTAATGAGCGCGTGGCGTAACCAAGAAAAATAATTAACGACGCAATAGTGAACCAGCGCAAGGTGATAAACGCCACACTGCGCAACAGGCTTTCCTGCAAGCGCGGACGGCCGGGAAAGGTCACCGAAAACGCCAATAAAGATGCGATTAGGGTGGCAGTGGTGATTTCACCATCAAAATAAAAGCAGACGCCCAGAATGGTGGCAACCAATACACTGGGGCACAAAAGCGCTTCGATAAGCTGATGCAAATTTTCACGCCCGATTCCTATGCGCGTGTTTTGCGATAAACGGGAAATTTTTTCCGTGATGGCTTGGGACATGTTGAATCTTAACGGACTCCGGGGAGGGCATTTAACACTAATTGCGCCCCAAAATGATCTTTTTTTGCAACTAAATTGCGGGAAATTCCACACCCGTTAAAGGGGCGAAAAAAAGGGGGGTATTTAATACCCCCCTTTGCGAGGGTGTACTTATTTATCTAAGCGACGGCGGCGCACTATGGCACCTATGATGCCCAGACCAGCCAATAACATGGCCGATGAGTCAACTTCAGGCACCATAGTGATGTCTGCAGTACCGCTGCGGTTAGACGCAAAGTAAACGTCACCAATGTGGTATGAGAACGTTGTTCCTGAGCCCATTACATCTACACCGCCCAAACGAGTGGGCAGAGCTGAAGGCAGGCCAGCATTGAAGCGGCTAACAATAGGGTTGCTAGCGCCGATATGCCATTCAAAGCCTGCTACTTGGCCCTCTGAAAGCACTAAGAAGCCAGAATCGCCCTCTTGAGAGTCATCGGGAATCACGCCGCCGCCTACTGAAGTGCCTTCTAAAGTTCCTAGGAACCCGTTGGAAAGCGACATGTGTAAGCCGTTAGAGTTGAGCGCGATTGTGTGCGTGCCCGTCAGGTAATTCTCAAAACTAGGTAAAACTACAAGGCCTGAAAAACTGTTGGATTGAGGTACAAGGCTTAAAAATGCGCCATATACGCTCGCAGTTTCAGGTGTGTAAGAGGATGCGTCGAACGTGATGTTTGCTGTACCAGAGAAATCAAACACCAGTGTAGACGCGTTGACCGATGCGCTCGCAGCAGCAATTGCTACCGCCAAGCCTAGGCGTTTTACGTTTTTCATATTACTTCACTCCTAAAAATAACAAATGACCCAAATATGCCAAAGGGATGATGTTCAGCCTGTCCAGCGAGCGACCTATTCTGCCAGGATAATGAAACATAGGTAACCAAAATTTAACATTCAGCCCCTGCGCCGGGGAATGATACCTAAGACTTAGGCGTCAGAATCCACCACTCAAAACCCCATACAGTTGTATGAAGCTGCAATGCAACAAGCTGCACATTTTGTGCCTTGACGCTCAATAAAAGCCTACGTCTTTTTTAGGCACCATTTGGTAAAACCCGACAATGGCCCAGGGATAGCTCCGGGATGCGCACCTAAAACCAGTGTTACCTTCAGTTTGTGCTTCGATTTGACAGCAAAAGCGAGAAGGTAGCGAGTTACCCCCTTCGTGCTGCGTCTGAATTACAGCTCTGTTGGCGACGGCAGCAGAGGTGAAAACCCCAGTTGCCCCCGGTGGCTGTACTAAGCCGCATGCTAGTCCATTCTGCCTTAAATTCATACTTTATATCGAGGTTTTGTTACAGTCATTCGTCGATTAGCAATCAATTTTGTTAACTTGGCTGTCATATTGTTCAAATATTCAGCATCTGAATGCTTGCCTCGGAATTGTGCAAAAAATGAGGTAGGGAGCCGCAAAGGGGCATTTTAAGATGGGCTTAGAGCGCTAGACGAGAAGTGATAAATGATGATGCTTGAAGGGGGCGCTGGCAGAGGAATTCCGACAGCGCTGGTGCTTGGATTGTTGTGTGAAGTGAATCAGGCCACTGCTTCGCGGGATGGGTGTGCAGCAGCAGCGAGTAAGGGAATTTTGTGTAACCTGACTACAGGTCTAGCTATTGATGGCTTGTGCAGCAAGGCTACCCAGGTGGTGCCTGCCTGAGCCATGAGATGCTCAATATGGCCGCGCAGAGTTATATCGAGCGTTTCGTGATAAATATCCGCCAAATCGCCCAGCAGTTCTGGATTGCTGGTTTTGATGGATTGCTTTTGCGCGGCACTTAAACGTGCGCGAATGGCAAACACTAAATCGGTCATCGATTGGGTGTACTGCATGCGGGTTCCTAATTTACTTCGGTGAGAGGGCGCCTGTGCGGCGAATTATTGTGATGAACAGCAATTTCTTGTCCAAATTTATCTTAGAGGGCAAAAGCCGTTTTGGTGGAGTTTTTTTAGACCAATAATCTAGGTTCTGTTCAAATTGACTAACACTTGGTTATTAGCCTGAAAGGATGGTGATGACCATTCGTGCGGATGGCTGCGCAGTCTGAGCGGAGGAGAAGAATTGAGGCAAAAAAAAGCCCTCCAAGGAGGGCTTTTTAAATAGCAGTATTAATAAAATTAATACTGTTTTATCAAGTGGTACCAGTGGCCGGACTCGAACCGGCACGGGGGTAAGCCCGGTGGATTTTGAATCCACTGCGTCTACCAATTTCGCCACACTGGCAAAGAGGCGCGCATCATAACAGCGCGTTATGGATTGTCAATTAATTTCTCGGTTGCTGATGGCATCAGTCTGCGAGCTGTTTTTTAAGGGGCAAGAGCTATTTGCCCATCCGTGGGCTGGGGTGTTATTCGCCGCTGTTTTGATAGTTGGCGATGGATTCCAAAATTTCCTGGCGGGCGGCATCGGCATCGGCCCAGCCTTCAATTTTTACCCATTTACCCTTTTCCAAATCTTTGTAGTGTTGGAAGAAGTGTTCTACCTGCTTGACTAATAACTCTGGCAGGTCAGTGTAGTTTTTGACGTGGTCGTATACAGGGGTGATTTTGCTGACAGGGACGGCGAGAATTTTAGAGTCCTGGCCGCCGTCGTCGGTCATTCTAAGTACGCCTACTGGGCGGCAGGCGACAACTGTACCGTGAATGAGGGGGCGATCTAGCACCACTAATACGTCAGCGGGGTCGCCGTCGCCGCACAGGGTGTTGGGGATGTAGCCGTAGTTGCAGGGGTAGCGCATAGCGGTGCCCAGTACACGATCGACAAATAACACGCCGGAGTCTTTATCTACTTCGTATTTGACGGGTTCGCCGCCCTGGGGGATTTCGATGATGACATTGACGTTATCGGGGGGATTTTTGCCTGTGGGAACCAGGTTGTAGCTCATAGTTTTGTCCTGTGCAGGAAGGGTTAAAAGGGCGAGTTTAGCATAGGCTTTTCGTCTGGCGCGCTAAGGTAGCCATTGGCTGGGCAGGGCGTTTTTTTGCATGAGGGCCGCTACGTCCATGCAGAGCGCTAAGCCGCAGTGCACCATAAAACCGCCCCAAATTGAGCGATTTTGCAGGGCTAAAATGCCGAGAAAAAGGCCAAAAAATATTGCTCCGGTGGCCTCCAACCAGGGTTTAGAAAAATGGATCATCAAATAAGGCAGCACCATAAACCAGACTGCATTGGCGCCTATGGCAGGGCGCAGGGCGTTGAGTAAAAAGCCGCGAAAGAAAAATTCCAGAAAAATAAATTGGGTGACATAACAGATCTCCCACATCAGCCAATCTGAAACGCTGCGGGAACTGAGGCGATAAAACGGGTAGTGGTCGGTAAAGTCGCTGCGGTAGCTGGCGCTGATGGCCATGCCCATGATGGGAATCAATAGGAAGGCGTATTTGGTTAAATGCAGGTGGGTATTGTTCCAGCGCCAGCCGTAGTCAGCGATTGGGTCTTTGAGGAAAAAACGAATAAACAGCATCGGAATAATGCCGTAGAAAATCATGTAATCCGCCGCCCACCAGACTTCGCGCAAGAGGCTGTAATACATCCACTGGTGAAGTGCGTTGAGATCACTGAGCGCTGGGTTGATGAGGCGAATGATAGGGATGAACAGGTGTTCGACCTGGCCGAGATTTTTGAAGTAATAGTTGCCCAGCAGGCACAGCCCGGCCACAAAGGCGGTGTAGTGAATGCGTCGCAGGGCGTCCAGGCGCGACAGGCTGTAAGAGCGCGGATCGCGGTCGAGTTCCACCAGCTCGCGCCATTTTTCTGGTGGGGTCCAAAAGCGCAGAAAAGCTAAGCCGAGTGCGAATAGACGATGCATAAAAGCTCCTTAGTTACTCATATCGGCTGGGCCAAAAGGCTGTTGGGCGAGGGTTGCTATGAGTGGGGTGGCTGGGAAGGCCTCTGATTGTAAATGGCGAATGATTTTTAAGCTGCGAAAACCGTCCAGCCAGGTGTGGCAGATGAGTCTAATTTGCTGCGGGTTTTTACCTTGGCGGCCCAGGTGGTCGGCAAGGGAGCCAATGCCTTGTGCCTGCAGTGCATTTTGCAGTGGCGCCGGCAGGCTTTTAAGGGCGGCCGTTAGGCTGTGTTGGGTGAGTGTTGGAACTAGGTCAAACCAGTGTTTGAGGGTAAAAAAACACTCCGGCGCGTAGTAGTGGAAGTCCGTTAAATCGGCCAGTTGGCACATCTGGCTGACGCAGGCGCCGGTGCCAAATGGGGTGCGGTTGGATAGGCGCGCGTCGAGGGTGATGGTGTTATCGGCGCTGGCTGCGGGCCTGTAGATTTCCCCAAGTTTGGCGAGTTTATTCAACAGGTAAAAGTCCTCCCCTGCTTCTCGCAGATTAAAGCCGCGCACCTGGGCATAGGCGCGGGCCTTAAATGCCAGGGCGCTGCCCAAGCATAAAAACCCATAGCCACTGCCCGCAAAACTCAAGCCTTGGGCGTAGTAGCGAATGGCTTGTTCGTAGAGGTGTGTTGCCTCAAGCAGCGGGCCGGGTGCGCCCGTGTGCTGAAAGGGTAGGCTGGCGGCCACGGCGGGGTGATCTTCACGGAGATAAAAATACTGCTGCGGCAGTGTTGCATCTGCGTCTGTGCAGTAAATCCAGGTGTCGTCCACACGCTGTTGGTGGATCAGTTGCAGGGCTATATCTGCCGCAATTTTGCGCGCGAGGCCAACGCCGGTTTTGGCCGGTAGCGGTGTCTGGGCGCGATCCACCAATAGAAGGCTGGGTGCGCCCAAGCAGTGTAGAGACAGATGCCCCTGGTGTTTGAGGGCTGGGTACTGCTCGCCAATGGCCTTTAACAGGGCGCTATTGCCTGGGCTAACTGGGCTGCCACTTTGATTGACTACCAGAATAATCAATACATCTTCGGGCCGTGTGGCCAGCCGCGCTATAAAATCGACTGTTTCATCCAGCGCGGGGATGCACAGCACATGGCGCCAGCGCCCGTCTGCCAGCAAGCGCCCGGCAGCGGCGGCTTCGGCTTCGGCATAGCGATTTAAATAGGCCTGTGGCATCAGTGCAGCGCTGGGCGAATTGGCAGGGCGGCGGCTATGGCGGCTTCTTGATCGAGCAGTTCATCGAGCCGCGCAAACACTACAGGCTGTTCAAAGTGGTCGCAGGCGAGGCGCAGGAAAAGGTCTTCGTGGCGGGCTTCAGATTCACAAATGGCGCGATAAAAATGTTTGAGCGGCCCGTCGGGCAGCGCCTGTGCGATCAAACCAAAACGCTCGCAGCCGCGCGCCTCCACTAGGCTGCCGATCAACAGGCGATCCAACAAATACACATCGCTGCCCTTGCGGTGCAAGGCGCGCAGTTGGTTGACATAGGGGTCCGGGGTGTCGGCGCCGAGCACCAGGCCGCGCTCTAAGATGATTTTGACCACCTGTTTAAAGTGCGCCAGCTCCTCAAGGGCTAGGTCCACCATGGCGGTGACTATGTCGGTTTTGTCCGGGTAATGGGACACCATCGACATGGCCATGCCGGAGGCTTTTTTCTCCGCCGCCGCGTGATCCAGCAAAAAATGATCGAGGTTGGCGAGCACTGTGGCGGTCCAAATAGGCTGGGTGGCGTAGCGCAGTGAGTAACCTGGGCGGGGCTGGGAATCCATGACACGACTTCTTAGCTGGAGGGGCGCGCATTATAGGCCGGGTGTAAAAAGAGTCGATATTTTGCCGCTGCTCTTTATAATGCGCGGCTTTATACCTGCTCTTACGGTGCTTCGATGATTATTCAACCCAAGGTTCGCGGTTTTATCTGTATTAACGCTCACCCGCAAGGCTGTGCGGCCAATGTGCAAGAGCAAATTGCCTATATTCAGCAGCAGCCCGCTATCCAAGGCGGCCCCAAGAATGTGCTGGTGATCGGCAGCTCTACAGGTTATGGCCTGGCCTCGCGCATCACGGCCGCCTTCGGTTGTGGCGCCAATACCCTGGGGGTGTTTTTTGAGCGCCCAGGCACGGATAAAAAGACCGCTACAGCGGGTTTTTACAATGCCGCTGCTTTTGATGAATTAGCCCGCGCTAAGGGCTTGTACGCCGAGAGCATCAATGGCGACGCCTTTTCCAATGAGATCAAACAACAGGTCATCGACACACTGAAAAGCGGTATGGGCAAGGTGGATTTGGTGGTGTACTCCCTGGCGTCCCCGCGCCGTACTGACCCGTTTACCGGCGAGGTATATCAAAGTGTGTTAAAGCCGATGGGCGAGGCCTACACCACCAAAAACCTCAATACCGATACTCTGAAAATCACCGATGTAACCCTGGAGCCTGCGACTGAAGCAGAGATTGCCGCCACAGTGAAAGTCATGGGTGGAGAGGATTGGGAGCTGTGGTTAAAGGCGCTTGCTGAGGCAGACCTGCTCGCCGACGGCGTTAAAACAGTGGCTTATACCTACCTGGGTGAAAAAATTACCTGGCCCATTTACGGCAAAGCCACTATCGGCAAAGCCAAAGAAGATCTGGATCGCGCCGCTCTGGCGCTAAATGGGCTGCTCAGCACGCATAAGGGTCAGGCCAATGTGGCGGTTTTAAAAGCCCTGGTTACCCAGGCCAGCTCGGCCATTCCCATCATGCCCCTGTACTTATCACTATTGATGAAAGTGATGACAGAAGAGGGCAGCCACGAGGGCTGTATCGAACAGCTCTACCGTTTATTCACCGAGGGGCTGTATACCGCCACACCGCGTCTGGACGGCCAGAACCGCTTTAGAATGGATGAAAAAGAGCTGGCTGAGCATGTGCAGGCCAAGGTTACCGAGCTGTGGCCTTTGGTGACCGAGAGCAACCTGTTTGAGCTGACCGACTTTAAAGGCTACACCGCCGAGTTTTTGAAGCTCTTTGGTTTTGGCCAGCCGAGTGTTGATTACGACGCGGATACCAATCCTGAAGTCCAAGCGCGCTTCTAAGTTAAGGGCTGGCGTGGGTTTCTGTATCTCTCCCGCTGCAACCCAACTGCTGATGCAAGCGGGCAGGGCGGTTTAAGCCATGTTGGCCAAACCGCACTTTAATAAGCAGCTTCTGCACCCGCGCTACTGGCTGACCGGGCTTGGCTTCACCCTTTGGTGGGCCAGCGCTCAATTGCCCTACCGCTGGCAGATGATGCTGGGGGCGGGCCTCGGGCGCGCCCTTGGGCGCCTTGCTCCCCGCCGCCGCGCCATCGCCGAGCGCAATATTCAGCTCTGTTTCCCCACCCTTAGCCTTCAGGAGCGCAGCGCGCTGGTGGACGAGGTGATGGTTTCAGTGGGCAAAGCTTTTTTTGAAACCGGCATGGCGTGGTTTATGCCCCACCGTCGTTTGCAGCGTCTGATTGATCTGCAGGGCTTGGAGCATCTGCAGGCGGCCCACGCGCAAGGGCAGGGTGTGGTTCTGCTTGCCATGCACTTTACCCACTTGGAGTTGGGCGCAGCGGCAGTGAGCATGCAGCATTCCATCGATGGCACCTACCGCCCCCACGCCAACGCCTTCTACGACTATGTGCAGCGCAAGGGCCGCGAGCGGCACAATGACACTGGCAGCGTCATCACCCGTGGCGATATGCGCGGCATGGTGCGCGCCCTGCGCAATGGTCGCGCGGTCTGGTATGCACCGGACCAAGATTACGGCCGCGACCATTCCATCTTTGTACCCTTCTTCGGTATCCCTGCCGCCACCATTACGGCCACCAGCCAAATCGCTCGCTTGGGCCGGGGGGTGGTAATTCCTTTTGTGCATTATCGCCGCGCAGATGGTCGAGGTTATAGGGTTGAAATTCTGCCGCCCTTGGCGGATTTCCCCAGTAATGACGAAGCGGCTGACACTCAGCTCATCAGCCAGCTGGTGGAGCGGGAGGTGGCCAAGCGGCCAGACCAGTATCTGTGGGTACACCGCCGCTTTAAAACGCGGCCGGCTGGCGAGGCGGACTTATATCAAGCGGTGGGGATTGAAAAAGGCAGCCGCACCTAGGGCCGGGAGTTTTACCTGCGCCCTTGTTCTACTATCGCCCCTTAAGTAACATGGCGCCCCTTTATCCTTCAGCAGGCAACCTGGGAGAAGCTTATGTTCCAAGGCAGTATGGTGGCGCTTGTCACCCCGATGAAAGCGGACAACACGCTGGATTGGGACGCACTGCATAAGCTGGTTGATTGGCATCTGCAAGAGGGCACCCACGCCCTGGTTCCCATGGGCACCACCGGCGAATCCCCCACCCTGGATTACACAGAACATATGCATGTGGTGGCGGCGGTGGTGGATCAGGTCAATGGCCGCGTACCTGTAATTGCAGGCACCGGCTCCAACTCCACCGCTGAGGCCATTGAACTTACTCAAGCGGCGAAAGATTTAAAAGCCGATGGCTGCCTGTTGATTACTCCCTACTACAACCGCCCCAGCCAAGAGGGCTTGTATCTGCACCACAAAGCCATTGCCGAGGCGGTGGCCATCCCGCAAATTCTCTACAACGTGCCCGGTCGCACCGGTGTGGATATGACCTCTGCGACCGTGGCGCGCTTAGCCCGAGTACCTAATATTGTCGGCATCAAAGAAGCCACCGGCGATTTAAGCCGCATCACGGCTATGAAAGGCACCTGCCCTGAGGACTTTTTACTCTTATCGGGCGATGATGCCAGCGCCATTGCCGCTATGGAACTTGGCGCCGTCGGTGAAATCTCTGTGACCGCCAATGTGGCCCCCAAGGCGGTAGCCCAGATGTGCCAGGCAGCTTTAGACGGCGATTTTGCTCGGGCCCATGCCATTAACCACAGCCTTATCCCCCTGCACAGCGCGTTATTTGTGGAAGCCAACCCTATCCCGGTCAAGTGGGCGCTTAATCAAATGGGTCGCATCGACACTGGCATACGTTTGCCCCTGACGCCCTTGGCGGCGGAGCACCACACCACCCTGCGCGAGGCTTTAAGGGCTGCGGGCATTTTATAAATCAACTGGCGATACCCCTTCATGACGTTTGTGCCAAAACAGTTATTTGTCGGCCTATGCTCAGCGGCGCTCTTAAGCGGCTGCGGCATTTTTGCCGACCACAGCCGCGACTACCAACGCGCGGCCACCATCAAACCCATCGTTTTACCTGAGGGTGTGCAGGCGCAACCCTTGGAGCCGCTATACCCCATCCCTAAAATTGCCGAGCAGGAAGTTAACCTGGCCGATTTAGGCAACGGCACCGCCCCCAGGCCCGACCCTCTGAGTAAAAATCTGGAGGAAGCCAAGGTCAAAATCCAAAAAGTGGGCAATGATCGCTGGATCTTGGCCGAGGCTCCCAGCGGGCAAATCTGGCCGCTCACGCAAAGTTTTCTGGCCGAGTTTGGCTTTAGCCTGGCTAAAACCCAAGCGGCAGTGGGTTTGATCGAAACCAACTGGATGGAATTTAAAGACGAAGTGGGCCAACTGCACCGCTTTACCATTCGCATCGAACAAGGCGTGCACCCGGACACCACCGAAGTACATATCCTCGAACAACAAACGGCCAAAGGCGCCAACCCCGGCAACCCGGCTTGGCCCGCTGAGTCCAGCAATCCTACCCGCGAGGCCTGGCTGGTGGACAACCTGGCCAATAGCCTCGCCTTAGGTATTACCAACCGCTCGGCGTCCTTGTTGGGGCAAACCGTAGGTGGCGATGTTAAGTCTGGCTTGACCCTCTATCAGGGCGAGCCGGTATTGCGCCTGCGCCTGCCGCTGGATCGCGCCAAAGCCAGCTTGGGCCGCGCCCTAGAGTCTGAAGGCTTTGTGAAATGGGGCCAAAGCGACGACGGCCTGTTGTATTTAGAAGGTTATGCCGATCAAGAATCACCCCCCGGCTGGTTTGCTCGTACCATCCTGCGCCGCAAGGCCCAGGCGCCCGCCAAGGCCGAAGTCGCTTGGAATATTGCCGTTAAACATTTGGACCCAGCGGCAGCGCCTGCATTTACAGGTATTGCCGAAGCGGCCTTTGGCGAGCCGCATAAAAAGGCCGAAGGTTACTGGGTGAGAGTTTTGCCGCAGGGCAACGAACAACTGGTGCTGATCCGCACGGTGCGCGGCCTGCCTTTAGATCCTTTGGACGCCAAGGCCCGTTTGAGTGTGTTGCGCCGGAACCTCATGTAATCCATGCGCTTTGCGTCACTGGGCAGCGGCAGCCAAGGCAATGCAACTTTAGTCAGTTGTGGCGATGACACGGTGCTGGTGGACTGCGGGTTTAGTCTGCGTGAATTGCACACCCGTATGCAGCGCCTGGGGGCAGATCCGGCCCAGTTGCGGGCAGTGTTAGTAACCCACGAGCACTCGGATCATATTCGCGGCATTGGGCCATTGGCCCGCAAGTATAAGATCCCTGTGCTGATGACGGCGGGCACACGCGCCAGCGGTCGCTTAGGTGCGCTGCCAGTGGAGCGTATTATTGCGCCTGGCGTACCGTTTGAGGTAGGTGGCTTTGAGATAGTACCTGTACCGGTGGCCCACGATGCCGCCGAGCCCAGCCAGTTTGTTTTCCACCGCGCGGGCAAAAAGCTCGGCCTTTTAACTGATTTAGGCAGTATTACCGCCAGTGTTATAGAGGCCTATCAAGCCTGTGATGCACTCTTGGTGGAGGCCAACCACGATCCTGTGATGCTCGCCTGCGGTCCCTATCCGGCTTCTCTTAAGCGCCGGGTGGCGGGCCAGTGGGGGCATTTGAGCAATGCACAGACGCAGAGTTTATTGCAGCAGCTGGATATCAGTCGTTTGCAGCACCTGGTGATTGGCCATATCAGCCAAACAAACAACAGTATCTGCCGCGCAGCTGCTGCGTTGGAGGGTATACTGCCGCACTTTCCTATTCACTACGCCTGTCAAAATCAGGGCTTTGACTGGCTGACACTACAGTAGCAAGAGGTTTCTTATGCAACGTAAAGACGAGTTATACAAGGGTAAAGCCAAGTCGGTTTTTTCCACAGACGACCCGGACAAACTGATTTTATTATTCCGCAACGACACCTCGGCATTTGACGGCAAAAAAGTTGAGCAGCTTGATCGCAAAGGTATGGTGAATAACAAGTTCAACGCCTTCATCATGGGCAAGCTGCAAGCCGCTGGTATTCCTACCCATTTTGAAGGTTTGCTGTCTGAGACCGAATCCGTAGTGAAGGCCCTCACCATGATTCCGGTGGAATGTGTGGTGCGCAACATAGCCGCAGGCTCCATTTGCCGCCGCTTAGGTGTGCAAGAGGGCATGGAATTAAACCCGCCGACCTTTGAGTTCTTTTTAAAGAACGACGCCCTAGGCGACCCTATGATCAACGACTACCACATACGCTCCTTTGGCTGGGCCACAGAAGCTCAAGTGGACACCATGAAAGCCCTTACTTTTAAAGTAAACGCCGTATTAAAAGAGCTGTTTTTGGCCGGTGGCATGTTATTGGTGGACTATAAGTTGGAGTTTGGTGTGTACAAAGGCGAAGTGATCCTGGGGGATGAATTCTCGCCCGATGGCTGCCGCTTGTGGGACGTGGAAACTCGCGAGAAGCTCGATAAAGACCGCTTCCGCCAAAACCTTGGCAATGTGATCGAATCCTATGAGCTGGTGGGCCGTCGTTTGGGCTTGGAGTTCTAACGGGCAGCTACCTCAGTCGCCGCTTGGCACCCGCGCAACAGCACCTTTAAGGTGCTGTTTTTCGTTCTGGGTGGCACTAATTCAAAGCACGCGCAGGTAAATTTTCCACAAGTGATAAAGTTCAAGAGGTTTTACCCAAAAAAATGCTAAAAAAATTCCCTCTGCTCGATTGACTATTTTAAGTTATTGAAAATAAAGTATTTTTTAATTTTGTATAAAAGCCCACCAACCACCGCACACGCAGAAAAAATGCGCTTTTGCGCCACTTACTCATAATGCGTGCACAGACTTATCCACAGACTGTGTGGATAAATGGCCGCAAAGGCTAACGACCATTAGTCGGGCCTTTTGGAGAAGTTGCCAAGCGCCTGCTAAGGTTAGGGAAGATCCCAACTAGGAGCAGAAAGGATGGAAGATCGTCGTCTATATGAACGCACCCAGGCCTCGTTTAAGGTCATTCTCACCCACCCATCCATAGGCACCATCATAGGCACGGCTCGCGATATTTCCGATGGCGGCGCCCAGGTGATGATTGAAAACCACGCCCTGCCGCCGGTGGGCACGGTGCTGAATGTTTTATTCAAGAAAACGGTCGGGCAGGTCAATGAGCAGCCTGTGCCCATGAAAATTGTCTACTCCCAGCGCAATATTATCGGCTTGAAGTTTGAAGGCCGCTGAGCCTTATAGGCTGAGCTGGGGAAGCTGTGAATAATGGGGCATTCGGCACCGTTGTACAGGCAGCAATACACCACACGAATGTACAGGCGCTGCTGGCAATGCTTCAGCTACAGCTTCCGTAGATTTTTGGGGCGGCGTGGGCCTGGTTACTCAAGCCCGGTGGGCACCCATACCTGTTCGATGAGCAATTCCAGGGGCCTGTAGTGGTTTTTGTAGGCCATCTTGCGGCAGTTTTTGATCCAATAGCCCAGGTAGAGATAAGGCAGCGCCAGTTGCCGGGCGCGGGCGATTTGAAATAACACTGCCATCACGCCTAGGCTGCGGCCTTGGTGTTCCGGCGCTGGGCTGTAAAAGGTGTAAATAGCCGAGAGCCCCTGCGCGAGGCGATCACTCACGGCCACCGCAATCAGCTCATCCTGCAGCCAAAATTCCAAATAATCCGTGCCCTGCTCAACAGCGGGTTTTAAAAAGTTGACTAGCTGTTCTTCAGTGGGTGGGTACATGTCGCCATCTGAGTGGCGCTCGCTGATGTAGCGGGCATAGAGCGGGTAATAAAGGGGCAGATTCAGCTCTTTAGAGACAACTAGGGTTAAGTCTTGATTGCGCGCCCAGCAGCGTTTTTGCTGGCGGGTGGCTTTAAATTGCAACACCGGGATACGCACCGGAATACAGGCTTTGCAGGTCTGGCAGCGGGGCCGGTATATGTGGTCGCCACTGCGGCGAAAGCCCAAATCCGACAGGTGGCTGTAAAGCGCATGATCCACCTTGGCCTGCGGGTCAATAAATAAGGTCGTCGCCTCCTGCCCATCCAGGTAACTGCAGGCGTGGGGGTAGGTAGCGTAAAGCTTAAGGTTGGATAAAGTACTCACAGGGAAAGCTCAGTGTGCTCCAGGATGGCCAAGGGTTCGCAGGCGCCAGCGTGTGTTGTTGCAGGATGGCTTCAAACTTTGCCCGTTGCAGCTGCACAGCCCCCATGGAAAATAAATGAGGATTGCCCACTTGGCAATCAATAAGGGCAAAATCCGCCTGTTTAAGTAAATAACTCAGGGCCACCAGCGCCACCTTAGAGGCGTTTTCCGCCCGGCTAAACATAGACTCGCCAAAAAACACCCGGCCGAGGCTGACACCATACAAGCCGCCTTGTAATTCACCATCCGCCCACACCTCTAAACTGTGCGCAGTGCCCAGTGTGTGCAGCTGCGCATAGGCCTGCTGCATTTCATCGAGCAGCCAGGTGCCATGGCTGTCGCGGCGCGGTGCGGCGCACTGGCGCATGACCTCGCGAAAGGCGCAATCGATGCGCACCTGCCAGGGGCTTTTGCGCAGGAATTTTTTGAGACTGGTGGAGAGGTGGGCCTGGCCTGGGTAGATGACAACGCGAGGGTTGGGGCTCCACCAGAGGATGGGTTGGCCTTCGCTGTACCAGGGGAATATGCCTCTTTGGTAGGCATTGATAAGGCGGGTGGGGGAGAGATCCCCCCCGAGGGCTAAGAGCCCATTGGGCTCAACAAGCGCCGAGCTGGTGGGCGGAAACCAGCATTTATCCGCCCGCAGCCAAGGGGGGAGCATGGCCTACTTGAGGGCGTCTAGGTAGCGCTCGGCATCCAGGGCCGCCATACAGCCGGAGCCGGAGGAGGTAATGGCTTGACGGTAGATGTGGTCGGCTACGTCGCCGGCGGCAAATACGCCCTCAATGTTGGTTTGGGTAGCGTTGCCTTCGGTGCCGCTTTTCACTTTTAAATAGCCGTTGTGCATTTCCAACTGACCGGCAAAAATCTCCGTGTTGGGTTTGTGGCCTATGGCGATAAACAGGCCGTTGACGGCGACCTCCTGAGTGGAGCCATCGGTGGTGCTTTTGATGCGCACGGCGTTAACGCCTTTTTCATCGCCGAGCACTTCGTCTACCTGGTTGTTCCACATAATTTTAATGTTGCCGTTTTTAGCTTTTTCCATCAGGCGATCCTGGAGGATTTTCTCCGAACGCAGGAAGTCGCGGCGGTGCACGAGGATCACTTCTTTGGCGATGTTGGCAAGGTATAAAGCCTCTTCCACCGCAGTATTGCCGCCGCCTACCACCATGACGGTTTGATCGCGGTAGAAAAAGCCATCACAGGTAGCACAGGCGCTCACGCCACGGCCTTGGAAGGCGGACTCGGATTCCAGGCCCAGGTATTGCGCTGAGGCGCCGGTGGCGATAATCAGTGCATCGCAGGTGTATTCTTCGCTGCCCTTGAGGCGGAAGGGGCGGTTTGATAGGTCTACTTCGTTGATGTGGTCGAACAGAATTTGGGTATCAAAGCGCTCGGCGTGCTCCTGCATCTGCACCATCAAATCCGGCCCTTGTAGGCTGTGGCTGCCGCCGGGCCAGTTTTCCACTTCAGTGGTTGTGGTAAGTTGACCACCTTGTTGCATGCCGGTGATTACTACCGGTTTTAGGTTTGCGCGGGCGGCGTAAATGGCTGCGGTATAACCGGCAGGGCCTGAGCCTAAGATAATCAGACGGTGGTGCTGGGGAGTACTCATATTGGCTTCCTAAACTTGAGAGCTTAAGGGTAAAGGGCGTATTGCTGCGGGGCAGATTCTGGTGCATGGGGGCGGCATAGTCTAGAGGAACTTATAGTCATTGGCCACGACTTCAAGCCGCAATATGTACGATATTTTGCTCTGCGCGGATCCCTTTCAGCTGCACGGCTGTGCGCCGCTGCAGCCCGTTGGGCGCGCAAATCGGGTTAGAATAATTACCACTGGGAACCCTGGGTTTTACGCAGCGCCAGCTTGTCTTTAATAAAGGTAACGACTTGAAACCGACCGAAACCACACCGCGCCCCAAGCCCGCAACCCGCACCCTCGCTGGGAAAATGCTGCGCGAAGGGCTGTTAATTTTGCTGGCCACGGCCTGCGTGTTTTTGCTGATGGCGCTCAGTACCTACAGCCAGAAGGACCCAGGCTGGTCCAGTACAGGGTTAAATGAAGTGCTCTCTAATGCGGGCGGCCCCTTTGGCGCTTGGCTGGCCGATGTGTTTTTCTCCCTCTTCGGCCTGATGGCGTTTTTGTTCCCGATTATGCTCGGTTATCAAGTGGGCCTCCTGCTGCGCAACCGCGAGCAGCAGCTGATCGACCCGGTTCTGCTCGGCCTGCGTTTTGTCGGCCTCTGCCTTGTCATGGTGGCCTCCACGGGGCTGACCGTACAACACCAGGGCAGCCACAGTAGCGACATGCCGTTTTCCGATGGCGGTATTCTCGGCGCCAGTATCGCTCAGGTGGCTGACCATTCCTTTGGCGAGATCGGTGGCGTGGTGGTGTTATTTGCCCTCTGCCTATTCGGCCTGACGATTTTTATCGATATTTCCTGGTTTGCCGTGCTGGAGAAAATCGGCGGCCTGACCATTGCTGGCTGGGACCGCTTGATGGCGCTGCTGCGCCGTAAAGCAGTGGCGCGCCTGGCGCCAGATGCCTTGTCGCCGCAAACGGTGGAGCTTAAACCCCTGATGGTGGCCAAGGCGCGCGAGAAGGCCGTCCAATTGGCTCATAAAATCAACGACGCCTTGCCCCACAAACAGGAGCCCGCACCCGCACTGCCCGGCGGGGGTGCCGAGCCGTCTGCCCGCGCCGCCAAGCTGCCGCCCAAGCCTGAAGCCGCTGCGCCCGCCGCCCTGCCCGAGCGAGAGCCTGAAACTGAGGCGGGCGCCGAGCGCAAAATCAAAGTGGTCACCAAGTTGCCCAAGCCCGTCAGCCTCAGCCCCCGCGTGGAGCGAGAAAAACAACAGGCGCTGTTTGATGAACCGGTGGAGGGCGAGTTGCCGTCCATCACACTGCTCGACCCGCCCAGCCCCGGCGCTAAAAAGGGTTATTCCGAGGAATCCATCACCTACATGTCTCGCCAGCTGGAGGCCAAACTCAAAGACTTCGGCATAGCCGCTCAGGTGGTAGAAGTGCTGCCGGGACCGGTGGTGACGCGCTTTGAGATTCAGCCCGCCCCCGGCGTGAAGGTCAGCCGTATTACCAACCTAGCCAAAGACCTCGCCCGCTCATTAGCGGTCATCAGCGTGCGGGTGGTGGAGGTAATTCAGGGTAAATCGGTGGTGGGGATTGAGATTCCCAACGAAGAGCGGCAGATGGTGCGCCTGTCGGAAGTGATTGCCTCCTCCCTCTACGACAAGTCCAAGTCGCCGCTTACCATGGCCTTGGGCCACGATATTTCCGGCCAGCCGATGATTGCCGACCTCGCCAAAATGCCGCACCTGTTGGTGGCGGGTACTACCGGCTCGGGTAAGTCGGTAGGTGTGAACGTGATGCTGCTGAGCATTCTGTACAAGGCCTCCCCCGAAGAAGTGCGCCTGCTGCTGGTGGACCCCAAAATGTTGGAGCTTTCGGTCTATGAGGGCATCCCTCATTTACTGGCGCCCGTGATTACCGACATGAAAGATGCCGCTACCGGCCTGCGCTGGTGCGTGGGTGAGATGGAGCGGCGTTATCGCCTAATGGCGGCCCTGGGGGTGCGTAACCTGGCCGGCTACAACAAAAAAATTCTCGATGCCCAGCGCGCGGGCGAGCCCATTACCGACCCGCTCTGGCGCCCGGATGAAAGCGGCATAGGCCAGAGCGAGCCGGATGAACTGGGCCAGTTGCCGTTTATTGTGGTGGTGATCGACGAATTTGCCGACATGATGATGATTGTGGGCAAGAAGGTGGAGCAGCTCATCGCCCGTATCGCGCAGAAGGCGCGGGCGGCGGGTATTCATATGATCCTCGCCACCCAGCGCCCGTCTGTGGATGTGATCACCGGCCTAATTAAAGCCAACGTGCCGACGCGCATCGCCTTTCAGGTGTCCAGCAAAATCGACTCGCGCACGATTCTCGACCAGGGCGGCGCGGATCAATTACTCGGCCACGGCGACATGCTCTACCTACCGCCCGGCACCAGCCTGCCCGTGCGTATTCACGGCGCCTTTGTGGACGACCACGAGGTACACAAGGTAGTAGCCGATTGGAAAAAACGCGGCCAGCCGAATTATCTGGAGGATATTTTCAGCGAATCCACCGACTCCATCCCGGTGCCCGGTTACAGCGAAGAGGGTGAGAGTGGTGGCGATGGCGAGTCGGATGCGCTGTACGATGAAGCCGTGGCGTTTGTGTTGGAGTCCCGCAAGGCCAGTATTTCAGCGGTACAGCGCAAATTGCGAATCGGCTACAATCGCGCCGCCCGTTTAATTGACCAGATGGAAGCGGCAGGCGTTGTGACCGCCCAGGGCCACAACGGCAACCGCGAAGTGATTCCCCCCGGCGGCCCCAGCCGCTATTAATTTATAAATCCACGGCGAGTGCCGTTTTATCCCAAATTGGAAACCCTATGCGAATTCTGTTAGCCCTATATCTTGCCGCCTGCGCCTGCTCCAGTTGGGCCGCCGATGCCAGCGCAAAATTAATTGCTCAATTACAAGCCATCGACAGTTTAAAAGGCGATTACAGCCAAACAATCACCGATAAAAAAGGCGCCCTGGTGCAAAAAACCCAAGGCGATTTTGTCATTAAACGCCCCGGTTATTTTTATTGGGCCAGCAAAGGCACCCAAGAGCAAAAAGTCATTGGCAACCCGCAAAAACTTTGGGTCTACGACCCGGATTTAGAACAGGTAACCGTGCGCAAAAACCCCGGTGATAGCGATAACAGCCCGGCGCGTTTATTAAGTGGCGACGTAGCCAAAATGGCGCCGCTATTTAAAGTGGCCGAAAAACAAAACGGTGTTGAGCAAGAATTTACCCTGGTGCCGAAAAAACCGGAAAAAGAACAACTCAAACAAATCCAATTTACCTTTACCGGCGGCAGCCTAGCCTCTTTAGCCTTTGAAGATAAATTAGGCCAAACCACCCGTTTAACCCTCTCCAATACGGCCGCCAACACGCCTGTGGATATGGCTATGTTTACCTTCGTGCCTAAACCCGGCACCGATGTTATCGAGAATGACTGAGGATTTATTTACTCAGGCGCCCAAGCCGTTCGGCCCGCTGGCTGCGCGTATGCGGCCTGCGGTATTGGCTGATTACATCGGCCAGGAGCATATTCTCGGCCTTGGTAAAACCCTGCGCCAAGCCCTTGAGCGCGGGCAATTGCATTCGATTATTTTTTGGGGGCCGCCGGGGGTTGGTAAAACATCTTTAGCGCGGCTACTCGCCAACGAAATTAACGCGCGCTTTATTCAGTTGTCCGCCGTGCTCGCCGGAGTGAAAGATATTCGCGAAGCGGTGGCCAGCGCCGATTACGAATTGAAATTACACGGCCGTAAAACATTATTATTTGTGGATGAAGTACACCGCTTTAACAAAGCCCAACAGGATGCCTTTTTACCTTTTGTAGAAGACGGCACTATTACCTTTGTGGGCGCCACTACGGAAAACCCGTCTTTTGAAGTGAATAATGCACTTTTATCCCGCTGCCGCGTGTACGTGCTGGAATCCTTAAAACCCCAGGAACTTGCGCAATTAATGCAGCGCGCTTTAACGGATAGCGAGCGTGGTTTGGGCAATCGGCATTTGCGTTTAACGGCGGAGGCCGAACAGGGCTTAATTAATGCCGCCGATGGCGACGGCAGGCGCTGTTTAAATTTATTGGAAATTGCCAGTGATTTAGTAAACGATGGCGAGGCCATAGACCCAGCAATATTAGCGCGTGTACTCGCCACCGACGTGCGCCGTTTTGATAAAGGCGGCGATTTATTCTATGAGCAAATTTCTGCCCTGCATAAATCCATGCGCGGCTCTGACCCCAACGCCAGTTTATATTGGTTTATGCGTATGCTCGATGGCGGCTGCGACCCTTTATACATAGCGCGGCGCTTGGTGCGTATGGCCAGCGAAGACGTAGGCAATGCCGACCCACGCGCTTTGCAATTGTGTTTAAACGCCTGGGATGTACAGGAGCGTTTGGGCAGTCCGGAAGGGGAATTAGCCATGGCCCAAGCCCTGCTGTATTTGGCCGCCGCGCCAAAAAGTAACGCTGTGTATAAAGCCTATAACCAGTGCAAAGAACAGGTAAAAAGCCTGCCAAGTTTTAACGTGCCCATGCATTTGCGCAACGCGCCCACCGCCTTAATGAAAGGCATGGATTACGGCAAAGCCTACCGTTACGCCCACGATGAACCCGAGGCATTTGCAGCAGGAGAGAATTATTTCCCCACTGAAATGGACGAGGTGGACTATTACCAACCTGTGCCGCGCGGGTTAGAAATTCAAATTGGCGAAAAATTAAAACGCTTGGCGCAAAAAAATGCCGAGGCTAGGGCCGCTATGGCGCAAGGCGATGCACCATGATGTGGTTGGCCGTGGCGCTCGGTGGCAGTGTAGGGGCTATGGCCCGTTATGCCTTGAGCTTAATATTTATTCCAAGCCTGGGTAAATTCCCTTGGGCCACTTTTTGGGCCAATGTGATTGGCTGCGCGCTTATGGGTATTTTTTATTATTATATTGTGGAAAAAGCCATTTGGCCTGCTCACTTAAAACCGCTATTAATGGTGGGTTTTTTAGGTGCCCTCACTACATTTTCATCCTATGCAATGGAAGTTCTGGTGCTTTGGCAAACTGCCCAGAGCCTCGCCATAGTGTATTTAATCAGCAGTTGGTTGGCCAATTTAAGTGCTGTGGGCTTAAGTTATTGGCTGGTCAAATCATTTTTTTAATTTGGAACCTTGTACCCCATGTTAGATGCAAAATATTTTCGCAGCCATTTGGCTGATCTACAAACCGCCATGCAGGCGCGCAATTTCCCTCTCGATGTAGCCGCAATTACCGCTCTGGAAGAAAAACGCAAAGCCGTACAAGTGCGCAGCGAACAATTGCAAAAAGAGCGCAACGACACCTCCAAAAAAATCGGCCAAGCAAAAGCTGCGGGGCAGGATATTCAGCCCTTATTAGACGGCGTGGAATCCTTAAAAGGTGAATTAGCCCAGGCGGAAGCCGAGCTTGCCGAAGTGCAAGCGCAGATGGATGCATTAGTTTTATCCGTACCGAATATTCCTGCCGAAGGCGTGCCCGCAGGCAAAAGCGAAGACGACAACGTAGAAGTGCGCACCTGGGGCACCCCGCCAACTTTTGATTTCCCCATTAAAGACCATGTGGATGTAGGCGCGCGCCTTAACGAATTGGATTTTGAGGTGGCCGGTAAAATTACCGGCTCGCGTTTTGCCGTATTAAAAGGTGGCATCGCCCGTATGCACCGAGCCTTAATTCAATTTATGTTGGATGTACATACCAACGAACACCAATACGACGAAGTCTATGTGCCGTTTATGGTGAATAAGGATTCTTTGTTTGGCACTGGCCAATTGCCAAAGTTTGAAGCGGATTTATTTAAACTCACCGATGAGCGTGAGTTTTATTTAATCCCCACCGCTGAAGTGCCAGTAACTAATTTATTGCGCGATGAAATTGTCGATGAAAAAGCGCTGCCCATTAAATATGTCTGCCACACGCCCTGTTTTCGCTCCGAAGCGGGCAGCTACGGGCGCGATACCCGTGGCATGATCCGCCAGCACCAGTTTGAAAAAGTGGAGTTGGTACAATTTGTTAAACCGGAAGATTCCGATGCGGCACTAGAAACGCTGACGGCTCATGCCGAAGCTATTTTGCAAAAATTAGGGCTTGCCTACCGCACGGTTATTCTATGCACCGGCGATATGGGGTTTTCTGCCGCCAAAACCTACGATATTGAAGTGTGGATACCCTCGCAGAATAAATACCGGGAGATTTCTTCCTGCAGCAGCTTTCGTGATTTCCAAGCTCGCCGCATGAAGGCGCGTTTTCGCAATACAGCCACTAATAAACCCGAGTTGTTACACACCCTCAATGGCTCCGGCCTTGCGGTGGGCCGCACCCTGGTGGCGATTTTAGAAAATTACCAAAATGCCGATGGCACTGTAACGGTGCCTGAAGTATTGGTGCCCTATATGGGCGGTATCACGCAGATTTAATTATGGATTATTTGCCGCTGTTTCATCGTTTGCAGGGTCGCACCTGTTTATTAGTGGGCGGCGGCGTAATCGCTCTGCGCAAAGCCCGTTTATTGGTGAGTGCAGGCGCTAATGTGCGTTTGGTAAGTCCCAGTGTGTTGGATGAATTAACCCAGTTAATTCAAAGCCACGGTGGGCAAATAATTAACGATGTCTATCAAAGTCAGTATTTAAAAGACTGTGTATTGGTGGTCTGTGCAACGGATGATGCTGCGGTAAACGAACAGGTGTCCGCCGATTGTTTTGCGATTAACCTGCCCGTAAACGTAGTGGATTCTCCAGCCCTGTGTAGCGTTATTACCCCGGCCATTGTGGATCGCAGCCCCTTAATGATTGCCTTTAGCAGCGGCGGGGAAGCTCCTGTATTGGCGCGTATGCTGCGCGCGCGTATCGAGAGTTTTATTCCCGCCGCCTTTGGCCGTTTGGCGCAATTGGCCAGTAAATTTCGCGAGCCAGTTAAAGCCAAATTCGACGACGGCGATAAACGCCGCCGTTTTTGGGAGGCCGTATTAACTGGCCCAATTGGCGAATTATTTTTATCCGGCCAAGAGCAAAAAGCCGAACAACAATTAATCGCGCAATTAAATAATCCTGAACTGCCGCCGCAAGGAGAAGTGTATTTGGTAGGCGCAGGCCCAGGAGACCCGGATTTGCTCACCTTTAAAGCCCTGCGTTTAATGCAGCAAGCCGAAGTGGTGTTATACGATCGCCTAGTTTCAGAGCCCATTATGAATCTAGTGCGCCGCGACGCCGAGCGCATTTATGTCGGCAAACGCCGCCAAGACCACGCCATGGAACAAACGGCGATTAACCAATTATTATTGGAGTTGGCGCAACAGGGCAAACGCGTATTGCGTTTAAAAGGCGGCGACCCATTTATTTTTGGCCGTGGCGGTGAAGAAATAGAATTATTAGCCGCCGCAGGCATTCCCTTCCAAGTAGTCCCCGGCATCACCGCCGCCTCCGGCTGCGCCGCCTACGCCGGTATCCCACTCACCCACCGCGACTACGCTCAATCGGTACGGTTTATTACCGGCCATTTAAAAGACGGCAGCTTTCATCTGCCCTGGCCGGAGCTCATTAGCAACGAACAAACCCTAGTGTTTTATATGGGGCTGGTGAGTTTACCCATCATTTGCGCCGAATTAATTAACCACGGCAAACCCGAAACCACCCCTTGCGCCCTAATTGAAAAAGGCACAAGGCCGGAGCAAAAAGTCTATACCGCGACTTTAGCTACCCTGCCTGAATTAATAGCCAGCCAAGAAGTGCATGCGCCGACTTTATTAATTGTGGGGCTGGTGGCTAGTTTGCATGACAAGTTGAAGTGGTTTGGCGGGTAGGTTGGAAGAGCGAAGCGACTTCCGACGTGTATATATTCCGTAACGCCACGATTAAAAATTGAAGTTAACGGTGTGAATGGATGTCGGAAGGCGCTGCGCATATGTGGCCTGCGCGTTGTTTACTAAATTGTTATTGGTGGGAGTCTTAACGAAAATGAAGAGTAAATTGGATTTCAGAACTTCTATGCAGCTAGCCTCAATGAATGCTGAAATTCAGGCATTGCAGGAGGGCTTTGAATTGATCTCCAGAGCGATCGAGACGCTGCAGGAGTGTGAGGAGAACCGTCTAAAACAGGTTTTGGTTTTAGATAAAACTCTCGATCGGGAAGATATAATCTCACTTCATGCGGATGCGTACGATAATGTTGAAATATTCTTTCCAAGGCTGTTTTGGGGACCGTTTTTAATTAGTGTCTACTCGGTTTTGGAATCATCTCTGAAAGAATTAAGTAATCTATTTCGGGAAAATTTGGGGTGCGAGAAAGAATTTAACGAGGAAAATGGTGGTTTGCTGGAAAAGGCTAAATGCTACTTCTCTAAAGTTCTAAAGGTTCGTGATTTAAGTAAACTCTCTTGTTGGGAGGCAATTACGCAATTAAGAACAGTTCGAAACATTTTTGCCCACAGTAACGGGCGGGTGGGGTATAGTCTTCAAGACAATAAAAAGCTTGAGCAAATCATTAAAAAGCGAATTGGAGTAACTCATCATCTAGATGTTCTAATTGTAAATCAGCAGTTTGTTAGGTCTAGCATGGATGCCGTTACCGAACTCCTTCAAGAATTGCAGGATGACTATCAGGCGAAGAACAGATAACCAATACTAGATGGCAGTCCGCAATAAGTTACCGCATTACTTTGTTGGTGGTTGGGTGGCGTGGGAGAGATGAATACACTCTTCCTCCCAGGCGGTGATACAAAAAATATTGCTGTTTTGCCTGCAAGTAGGTGTGTTTTTTCGCATTTTTTGCGTTTGCGCAATAGACGACGTTGACCTAAGCTTTTTACATCTCAGGCATGTGTACTTGCCCCCAAAGTTTGTGTCCTGAAAAATGGGGCTTAGATCAAACATTGTAGTTCGCTGAAGAAGGAAGAAATATGAATGTAAAGAATTCATGTGCCATATTGCTGGTCGTAGGCGTGGCTAGCTGCGCCACTGTGGAGATGCCAAGCAACGTTTCAATAACCCAAGGTGATTCGAAGCAAACTTATATCAATACCATTGATTTCTCATACCAGACCATTAAGGAAATAAGTTTTAACAAGCTAAAACTTTGCGTGGCTGAAAAAGTTAGTAATAGGGCAGTTCAGCTCGACGATGCATCCGGATTTAGAGGCCCTGTTACTGGCAATTTTTACGCCGCCAGTCATCGGCAAACAGTACAAGGTGGTGACATCTTCAAGTATGCCGATGCAACTTTATCTACTCTCATCGCAAATGGTACAGCTGATGGTGGTTCGGTCGCCCTCACGCGCAGTATCGTCAAGTATGACCTCAAGGCATCTGTAACCGCTTCACAAGTGATCTTGGTGTTTACAAATATATCCCGTGCGCAGAAATCTACCGGGTACGTTGCGAATGATGGTTTTGGTCCGGTAGGCACCTGGTCGGGTGCTTACCCTATGCAGACCTACGCTGCGCTCGATATTATCGCCAAAGATATAAAGTCGTGCCTGCAGTAGAAATGGCCTCCCCGCCTTGGAATTTTTCATGGCAGCATCAGAAATGTCAATTGCGAATTTTAGGCTGAGCAAGGGCGAGAAAGGAGAAATTATATGGCGTTGAAAAAATGTAAAGAATGTGGAGAGCAAATTAGTACCAAGGCGGAGTCTTGTCCAAAGTGTGGTGCAAAGCTACCGAAAAATACTTCATTATTTACCTGGATGATTTTTTTGTTAATCATATTTTCTATGTATGTGGCTAATAAGAGTCCTAGCGCATTGCCCCCGAGTAAAAATATTAAAGCTGGTACCACTGCACAGGGCTCACAAGCTGACTCTGCAAGGGTGGAAATTCCAAAATCTGCATGGGCAACAACAACTTCTAAAGATGAAATGACAAATAAAGTATCGGCATTTGCGTTTTCGCCTACAGTTTATCCATCTCGAAAAATGTCATTTCCATACAATGATGTCAGCGCTTGGCTAGGGGTTGGCTGCGATGGTTCAAATGAATGGGTTTATATTGGATTCAATAGCGCCCCAAATCTGAAAAACGACGAAACTCAAAGTGGTTACAATCTCATACGCACTAGAATAAAGTGGGGCGTTAAAGTTGAAAACGTCACTTTGAGTCAGGAGTGGGGTGCAAAATTTATTCAATTTCGAAACGACTCATCGGCGATTGCGAAAATATCAAGCAACTCAAATGCGTTGCTTGAACTGCAGTGGCATGGAGAACAATCTGTCTATTTTGACTTTTCTCTTGATGGTTCTAAGGAGGCTATTTCGGATATGCGTGCTAAATGTAAGAAGTAGATGCTCTCGTTCCCACGCTCCCGCGTGGAAATGCAGATTTCTCGTACCACCCTAAAATCAGTTCGTGGTCAACGGCTCACGCCAAGGTATTTTATTTCAAGCCTGAGGTTTAAATTGGTGGGCAACAAGTTGCCCACCCTACGCCCATCTATGTTAATTCCCCGTTATATTGACTGCATTCCCCGCAAGCTTAATAAACCTGCTGATGTGAATCGGGCGAAGCATTTGCATTATCAAGCACGAATTTATGCTGAGCAGAAAGATCTAATTAAGGTGTATAAAACCCGGTAAGAATGCATTCTCACGCGAGCGTGAGAGCAACAAATCCCCGCAGTGTTGAATTGATTATTTTGTTTCCGCTTGCGCGTGTGGATGCAAGAAATCCAGCCATTTTAAATTCCCTACTATATAATCCAGCCGTCACCCCACCCATTCTACGAGCCCCCGCCATGTTAACCAAAATAATCACAACCCTCGCAGCCGCTCTGTTGGCTGCCGCCAGTTACGCCGGTGTGCAAACCGACCGCCCCTATCAAGAACTTGGCCGCGCCCAGCATTTTAATTTGGTTGTGCCAGGCTATGTATTAGCTATAGAAAAACGCAGTATTTATAAAGACGATAAAACCCTGTTGGAAGGTATAACGAATACGGATAGGCCCTATGAGCCGCGTTTTATTGAGCCAGCTTCTACTGGCGATGAAGCAAAAAATAAGGACCTGGTATTTAAACGGGCTACCTCTGATTTAATCAGTAAGGTGATGTTGGTAACCCACATCACCAAAAGCGTAAACTATGAGGGGCATAATTATTCGCAGTATTTGTATAACGCCTATGAGCAGGATTTAGACGGTACCTATAATTTTGCTGAGTCGTTTGCCAAGGTTGATCTTATGTTTACCGATATGGCACTGCAGCTAAAACAAGCCAGAGAAGCTGGAGCGCCATTTACCCATGTGATTGTGATGTCCATGGGGTGGAATAATGATCAGGTGGAGTCCTTGTACCGCTACAACACCATTATTAAAAATGTGCAACAAGAAGCGCTTGCGCAGCAGCAGGCATTTAAACCCTTGCTTATTTGTTTTACTTGGCCATCGGTGTGGGGTGGTGTTACGGATTCGGTAATTTTTAGAACAGCTAAACACCTGACGAGTTACGTGAATAAAACCGACGATGCCGATGAGCTGGGTTATACCTGGGGCAATTGGGTGGTGAATAAAAAAATACCCGATGCTTTGGCTGAAGCTGGGATATTAACGGCTAAACCTAAGGTGGTATTAATTGGCCATAGTTTTGGTGCACGTTTTTTAAGTCGCGCACTGTTTTCAGCGCCTTATATTAATGCTCAGTATGCGGCGCAAAATACAGTGGATGTGTTTTTAGGTTTACAGGGGGCGTTTAGTTTGCGGCGTTTTGTGGCGGATGCCGGTGTTGAAGGCAGCCCTTATGCAGGGTTTACATCATTGCCCGGTAAAGTGGTATTAACCAGCTCTACTCATGACACTTCTAATTTAGCGGCCCTCTGGGCGGCGAATGCGGGTGGCCCGCAGGGTTTAAATTACGCGCGCAAAACACCGCAGGTTTTTAATCTGGTGAATTGGGGAGAAAATGGCAGTGAAATAAATACAGCTGCCGATAAAATAACGCTGGTAGATGCGTCAGAAATTGTCAAACGCGAATCCGATAAAATCGACGCCCATAACGATATTTTGGATGCAAAGATGGCCAAGCTGATTTGGGTGGTTATTCATTAATAAACGCCGCTCGATTTTAGTAAGAGCCGCCGATTAAATTTTCCCAAACCGCTCAAAAATATAACCAATCATACTTTTAGCCAGTTCGTTTTCGCCCAGAAAGACCTTCTGGGCCATTTCCTGTTCTAAAAATTCCGCTTCCGTTTCATTGTGGGTGCGCACTAGGGTTTCAATCTGGGGGTTGAGGGTGCGGGCGTTTTTAATCATTTGGCGCACGTCAAAGGTGTCGGGGGTGCTCACCACCAACATGCTGGCGCGGGCTATATGGGCTTGAATTAATACGGCAGGTTCGGCGGCGTCGCCCGCTACGGCAGCTATGCCGGTGGCGCGTATGCGTTCGACTATTTCGCGGTTTTGCTCGGCCACTACAAAAGGAATGCCGCGTGCTAAGAGGCTATCGCCGATGCGCCGCCCCACGCGGCCAAACCCTACCAACACAATTTGGCCGGATAAATACTGCTCGGCGGTGGCCATAGGCAGCGCGGCTAAAGGGTCAACCGGGTGTTCCAGGGCGCGGGCGGTTTTGTTGTTGGCCACCAGCCATTTAAGCAGGGGTTTTACACCGGCAAATAATAGGGGGTTGAGCGTAATGGAAATCAGCGCTCCGGCGAGGATCAGGTTTTGCCCCTCCAGAGGCAGCATATTCAGGCTTACGCCCAGGCTTGCGAGGATAAATGAGAATTCGCCGATCTGGGCGAGGCTTGCCGATACACTCAGGGCGGCGCTCATGGGGTAGCGTAGGGCGAGCACCAGGGCAATCGCCGCGAGGGACTTGCCGATCATAATGACTGCCACCACCGCCAATACCCGCAGGGGCTGCTCTATTAGGATGGCCGGGTTAAATAACATTCCCACCGAGACAAAAAACAGTACCGCAAAGGCGTCTCGCAGGGGGAGGGATTCTTCGGCGGCGCGGTGGCTGTATTCGGATTCGCGCAGCACCATACCGGCGAAAAAAGCCCCCAGGGCGAAGGAGACACCAAATAGTGCGCTGGCGCCCCAGGCGATGGTGAGGGCGGCGGCCACCACACTGAGGGTAAATAATTCCCGCGAGCCGGTGCGGGTGATCTGCCACAACAGGGCGGGGAATACACGTCTGCCCACTACCAGCATGAGGGCCACAAAAGCGGAGACTTTTAACAGGGTTAGCCCCAGGGTATAACCTATGTTGGTGGAGGAATGTGCTTCGCTAGAGGTGCTGCTCAGCAATCCGGCTAAGGCGGGCAATAGCACCAACACCAACACCATGGCGAGGTCTTCAACAATCAGCCAGCCTACGGCAATGCGCCCGTTCATGGATTCCAAGGAGCCGTTGGCTTCCAGCGCACGCAGCAGCACCACAGTACTGGCCACCGACAAGGCCAAGCCAAACACCAAGGCGGCGCCAATATCCCAGCCCCACCAGACGGCAAGCCCCGCGCCGAGGCCAGTGGCTACGAGAATTTGAATCAGTGCGCCGGGCACGGCAATCTTGCGCACCAGCATTAGATCATCTAAGGAGAAATGCAGCCCTACGCCGAACATCAATAACATCACGCCAATTTCCGCCAGCTCCCCGGCGAGGTTGGTATCGGCCACAAAACCGGGTGTAAAGGGGCCTATAAGTATGCCCGCCAACAAATAACCTACAAGTGCGGGCAATTTAAGGCGCGCGGCGATAAATCCCATGAAAAGTGCAAGGCCTAGTGCGGCTGCGATGGTGGTGATGAGGGGCGTGTGGTGCAGCATTGAATACCTATTGGGCGTGTTAGAGAGCAGAGTGCTGGGGTTGTGTGCTCAGGGTTTAGTTCAGTGGATGACGCAGTGAATCATAACCTCAGTAACCTACTCATCGCTTTTTACCTCAACGGATTTGCCAAAGCGTTTGAGGGCATGATTGGCCATGCTTTTGGCAATTTCCCATTCGCTGACAAATATTTCCCCTAGGTTGTCGTGCATCATGAGGGCGGCTTCGGCAGGGTTGGGGGCGATTAATAGGGTCTCAACACTGGGGTTGAGAGTTTTGGCTATGTCGATCATCTGCTTGGTTTTGAGCGAATCCGGCTGGGTAATAATCAGCAAACTCGCCTTGTGAATATGCGCTTGAATAAGCGTGGCAGGTTCGCAGGCATCGCCTAATACGGCGGGAATGTCCTGCTCGCGCAACAATTCCACCAAGACACGTTTTTGTTCGGCCACCACAAAGCGCACTTCATTGCCGCGCAGCCAATTGCTCACTTGGCGGCCAATGCGGCCAAAACCGACGATTACCACCTGGCCGGTTAAATAGGTTTGGTCTACGTCCATGGGCAGTGCTGCCAGTGGGTCGTCGCGGGTTTCTAGGCGGCGGGCGAAGGCGGAGCGCTTGCGTATCCAGGCTTGGGCAGGCTCCACGGCAGCGAATAAAAAACTATTTAAACAAATAGAAATAAACGCAGCGGCCAGCACTAAATTGCTGGCGGCATCGCTCATTAAATTTAATGATTTACCCAGGCCGATTAAAATAAACGAGAATTCGCCAATTTGCGCCAAGCTCACCGCTACGGTTAATGCGGTATTTAATGGGTAGCGCATCACCAGCACTAAAATACTCGCCACCAGGGTTTTACCTACCACCACCACAAATACTACGGCGAGTAATTTAACCGGCTCGCTTAAAATCACCTGGGGGTTAAATAACATCCCCACCGAGACAAAAAACAATACCGAGAAGGCATCGCGCAGGGGCAGGGATTCATCGGCGGCGCGGTGGCTGTATTCGGATTCGCGCATCATCATGCCCGCAAAAAACGCCCCCAGCGCGAAGGACACGTCAAATAAACTCGCCGCCATAAAGGCAACCCCTAAGGCGGTGGCCACCACACAAAGGTTAAATAATTCCCGCGAACCGCTGCGCGCTACCCACCAGAGCAATTTGGGGAACACCCGGCGGCCCACCACCAGCATCAGGGCTACAAACGCCGCTACCTTGCCGAGCGTTAAGGCGAGCGGGAAGATCCAGGGAATATCCACCGCTTGCTGGCCTGAGGGCTGCACAATATTGGCGAAGGCGGGCAGCAACACCAACACCAACACCATGATTAAATCTTCCACCACCAGCCAGCCCACAGCGATGCGGCCATTCACACTGGTCAGCAGCCCCTTAGCTTCCAGCGCGCGCAGCAGCACCACGGTGCTCGCTACAGACAGCGCCACGCCAAATACCAAAGCCTCGCCCATGGGCCAGTGCCAAAACCAGGCGAGGCCCGTTCCCATGGCGGTAGCCAGGACAATTTGCAAAAGGGCGCCGGGGATGGCGAGGGCTTTAACGGCCAATAAATCTTTTAAAGAAAAATGCAGCCCCACGCCGAACATCAACAAAATAACGCCCACTTCGGCCAGTTCGTGGGAGAGGTTCTGATCGCTAATTAAACCGGTGGCGCCGAGCAACATACCGGCAAATAAATAACCCACCAGGGTGGGCAGGCGCAGGCGAATGGCGAGAAAGCCAAACACCATCGCCAGGCCTAAACCGTAGGCGAGGGTGCTTATTAATTGGATGGAGCTGTGCATGAGGGTTCCTAGTGCTGCTTAAGCATGAAGCTTACCCTATGGGGCCGTACCTTGCGTGATATCTCTATGCACAGAGTCTGCCTGCTGCATACCGCTTTATAGGTTAATTATCGGCATGTCGCCTAAGCAATCGGGCTTAGCCTTCCCGGCCGGTCTATGGTATCTTTTCACTGATTTCAAAAAGTTCGGAAATTTAAGTTGCTGTTATGACGCCATTAATTCAATCCTTCGTGCTGCACTTTGGGGAAATGGGGAGCCGCTGGGGGATTAACCGCACCGTAGGGCAAATATACGCTCTGCTCATGCTCAGCCAGGCACCACTCAATGCTGAATACATTGCACAATCCCTGGAAATTTCCCGCAGCAATGTCAGCGTGGGCTTAAAAGAATTGCAAAGCTGGCGCCTGGTGAAATTGCAGCACCAGCCGGGGGATCGCAAAGAATATTATTCTCTGGCGGGCGACACCTGGGATATGGCCCTACGGGTGATGGAAGAGCGCCGCAAACGCGAGCTGGATCCGACCCTGAGCGTGTTAGATGCACTGCTAAAAGAGCCAGTTGATAACCGCGACGATGAATATGCGCAGGCCAAAATGCATCAGGTGCAGGATTTATTGAGCATGCTCTCCCAGTGGTCGAAAGACTTACAAAGCCTGAGCCCTGAGAGTTTGCAGCGGCTGATGCAGTTGGGGGCAGGCGTGAGCCGCCTGCTAGAGCTTAAAGACAAGTTGCTGGGTAAATAAATGGCAGCGGGCAGCGAGGCACTTCTAACGCTGATGGAAGCTAGCATGCCTTTTGGTCGCTACCAGGGCAGCCGGATCATGAATTTACCCGAGGAATATCTACTGTGGTGGAGCCAAAAAGGCTTCCCCGCCGGTGAACTCGGCGGCCTTATGGCGTTGGCGCTGGAGATAAAACGCGAGGGTTTAGAGGGGTTAGTCAAACCCCTGCGGCCTTTTTAAAGCGAGCCGGTTATTTTGAACACTGCAGTAGGGCTTAATTGGTGGGTGTAACTGTTCAGCACCTTTCTTTAGGCTCGGTGTAATCTACGCGCAGGCGGAGCCTAAACGGCAGGGTGCTTGAGTAGCGATGCATCCTTTTACCTCCCGCATTAATAAATACAGCCTATTTCAGACGCGCCGTGCATATGTTTGTCTAGGCGCGTCAAAAAATCCCTCGTATTGACGGTCTGAGTTAGGCTGTATCCAGCACTACTGCACAGCGAAGTATTTAGCTTTGGGCGCAGACGCTTGTCTGCGTAATTAATGTAAAAAATAAGTGCTGAATGGTTGCGAGGTTTTTAGGTTAAGTGCCGCTTCTGGGCAAGAGCCTAATCTTCTGGCTGCCCTGCCAGCAGGCGCCGACCGCTAAACGTGTCGGCACTGCAACATTCGCCGCCTCTATACACAGCATGTGCGTATATTCATCGTCCGCCATATCGCTGAGCGCCTGAGCGCCAGCGCGGCCAGGGTTCCAGACCACAGCATCATTAAACCCTTCAGCTTCTATCAGCAAGCTGCGCGCCTGATCCTGCCACACCAAAGAACCGGGCACCTGAAAATACACCCGATCCAAAGCATCTTCGATCTGCAATTTATCGTCCTGTTGAGTTTGCCGCTCTGGCCAGGGCGTGCCGTTGTCCCAGTAGGCTAGGTCTGCCAAACCGCTCAGCACACCCTGGCGGTAATCGGGGCTGGCAAAATAAGTGTGCAAGGCGCTGGTAAATTCCATCGGCTGAGCCGCCTGGTTCGTAATGCTCAACCGCATCAAGAGGCAGCCGGGGGTTAATTCCACCCTGTAGCGCGCGGCAAATTCAAAGGGCCAGGCGTCCAAAGTGTGTGCAGTGGCGGCGAGGGTAAATTCTGCGCAACTGGCACTGCTGGCGCTGGTATCAAGCTGCCAAGTCAGGTTGCGGGCAAAGCCATGTTTGGCCCCCGGCCCAAAGGCGCCAAATTGCGGGAATATCACCGGCACACCGCCGCGAATCGCCTTGCCTGCAGAATAATCTGCCTGGCGGCTGACAAACAGCTGCTCAGCGCCAGCGCTGCGCCAGGAGGTAACATGGGCGCCGTGCAGGTAAATATCGCAACTATCGCCATCGGCGAGGCACAGGCGCACGGCGGGTTGGTTGGCCGCGCCGGTAAAGAGGTAAGGGGTAGTGGATGGCATACAGATCTCCTCGCGAAAACACCCATCATACCCACCAGGCTGCAGCAGCGTCACCATGGCCCAGCGGGGATTTAGCCCGCCAAACCCAGTGCAGAATCAGTTATGCTTAGCGCCCTTCCACTCACTTCATTTACGGTAGATCGCAATGCAGCTACTGAGTCGCCTCTTTCGCTCCAAATCCAAAATACAAACGCCTGAAGAACAAATTGCCGCCTTGCCCCAAAGTACCCCGGCGCAATTAAAAAACCTGTTAGCGGGTGATGCACCTGAGCAGGTTAAAGAAGCCGCCGTCAGCTTTTTACCCTACGATGAAGGCTTGCTGACGCTGGCTAAGGCGCAATCCGGTCGCCTGCAAATGGCCGCGCGCAAGCGAATTGGCGATTTACTTGATAACGGCAGCCTGGCCGTTGCTCAATTGGTGCAAGATGTTCCCCGGCAAATTGAATTATTGGCGCTCGCCAGCTGCTCAATAAAAGCGAGCTTGGAATTAGTTGAGCAAATCAGCAGCTCAACCCTTTTAGTGGAATTGGCGTGCAACGGCCTGACCACCCATATTCGCCAGGCCGCCGCGACTAAATTGGTCGCTCGCGACGATTTAGAACAATTAGCCAAAGTCGCGCAGAATAAAGATAAAACCGTCTACAAAATCGCCCGCACTAAATTGGATGTTTTTAAGCTACAAGACGCCGCCGATGCTAAATTCCGCCAGGGGCTAGAAGGGCTCTGTGAAAAACTTGAGGCGCTGGGTAAGCGCGAAGCGGATCATCTATATAAAGGCAAATTTCTCGCTTTTGATAACGAATGGCTGCAGGTAATACAGAACGGTGCCGTGCCTGCAGATGTGGCCAGCCGATACGAGCGCGCCAAAGCCCTCTGCCAAGAAAAAATCGCCAGCCGAGCAGAACTCATCGCCAAAGAAGAAGAGAAAATTGCCCTCGAACAACAGGCGCGCCAATTTGTGGATGCAGCGGTAAATGACATACAAAATCTGCTGGCAAAACTCTACACCGCAACACACCTGGATGAACTTAAAGCCATGGATGTGCCGAAGAAAATTCAAGAACTTTCGCAGGCAATTACACTGGCGGCGCGCAATATTCACGCGGCCGAACAAGTGAAATTATTTAACGACTACAAAGAGCGAGCGCAGAGTCTTTTTAACAAACTCTCTGAATCAGGCCCTGTGGCCCAGGTGTTAAACCAGCTGCAGGATGCAGGCAATTCAGAAACTGCGCAAAAATTAAAGCAGCACGTTAATTCTATCTTGCAAGAAGCCAAAGAGTTTCAGCACGAACAAGTGACACCTTGGCTTGCGCAAACCAAACAGCAATTTAGCGCTTGGCTGGACACTCAAAAAGACAAAGAAGATCAAGCCAAGCAGTTAGTGAAAGATTTGGCTGATTTGACGCGTCGAGGTGTATGGGCTGCCGAGCAAGGTATGGTGCGTAAAGCGCGCGGCATTTATAAAGATGTACAAGAAAAGGTTCAACAGACGGCTGAAGAGTTGCCTGCGAATATCACCAGTAAATTGCACGATTTTGAACACCTCATGCAAAAGCTAGGCGATTGGCATGAATTTGCTGTTACCCCGAAAAAAGAAGATTTAATTAAACAGATGCAGGCGTTAAGCGAGAGCAAGCTTGCGCCCAATGATCTGGCCAGCAAAATTCATGAATTGCAAGATCAATGGAAAGAACTAAGTCGCGGCGGCCAGCAAAATGATGAAAGCCTGTGGGAGCAATTTCAGGCTGCCTCCATCCAAGCCTATACACCCTGCAAAGAATATTTCGAGCGGCAGACCCAAGAGCACGAAAGTAACTTAACCAAACGCACGGGGTTAATAGAACAATTGCAGACCTACCTAGAGCAATACGATTGGCAAAATGCTGTGTGGAAGGATGTGGAAAAAACACTGAAACTGGCGCGGGATGAGTGGAAGACCTACTGGCCGGTGCCGCGCAAAATGATAAAAGAGCAGCAGGCGCAATTTGATGCCTTGTTAGACCAACTGCACGGCAAAATAAAAGCAGAATATCAAGCCAATAAAAATTGGAAAGAAAAAATAATTGCTGAAGCTGCTGAGCTAAAAGACGCTGTAGATTTGGCCGCCGCAGCGGAAAAAGTAAAACAACTGCAGCAGCAGTGGAAATCCGTCGGTCGCAGCTGGCCGAAAGACGATCAAAATTTGTGGGATGATTTTCGCAAACACTGCGACGCCGTATTTGAAAAACGTAAACAACTTTTTGATGAGGCCAACGCCCAGCGCGATGCCATAGTTGAAAAAGCAAAAGAGTATTTAGCCCAATTAAAAACCTGGGTTGAATCCGCCCCTGAAACCGTCGCCAGTGCAAAAACTCATATAGACGAGTTAAAAACACAGTTTGAAGCGCTCGGTGAATTGCCACGTAAGGCAGCGGCGGAATTAACTCAGCAATACCAGCATTACTCTGAGCAAATAAAACACGCGCTGCAACACGCGCGCTCGTCCGCTCAAGCCAAGGCCTGGCAAGATGTATTTGACCTGGCGGACTTATTGCGTCAACACGAAATTAACCGTTTAAACAGCGATGATACGAGTGCCGATTCACCTGAGCTAAATGCGGCTTGGAGCGCGATGAGCCAATGGCCTGCTGGTACTCAGGACGTTTTAACCCAGCGCAAACAGCTATCCCTCGATGATTTACGCAGCAAAAGCCAGGATGCCGAACAGCATCTGCTGGTGTTGTGCATCCGTGCAGAAATTCTCAGCCAAACAGAAACACCTGATGCCTTCAAAGCCCAGCGCATGGCTTATCAGGTGGAGCAATTAAAGCTGAACTTCGGCAAGCGCGATGACAATATGGACACCCTGGTGCTGGAATGGCTTGCCCAGCCTGCTGTGGCAAACGAGCCTTATCAAGCGGCTATGGAGCGTTTTAATACCTGCCGATAGCAGAGCTTAATGTGCCGAAGGCGCGGGTAGCCTGAATGCAGCGAGGCGAAATCCAGAATCTTGATTGATGGGCCCGGATTTTTTCGCTGCATTCAGGCTGTAACAAATTCAGCACTAACTAAAAAGCTTTAACTCCATGAATTTGCGCGGCAGGGGTTGCTTGTCAAAAGTGGCAAGATGACCGCTCTATCTAACTCTGGGGCTGCAACGACCCCAGTATCGAAAGCTCTCCAAGCCCGGTAATGTGCTCCAGAGTGAAAGGCTAGTGATCTAAAGTAATCCCTCCAACACACTCACCCGCTCACTGAGTTTTAAATACTCCTCTTTTAACTGCGCAAGCTCCTCTTTTAACGCTGAGATTTCATCCGGCGGCGCAGTTGTTGTTGAGACCGAGCTTGCACTGGTGGCCTGCTCATGAATATCTCCGCCAAATAGATGCGCATAGCGGTGCTCACGCTTGCCGGGTTCGCGCTCCAGCCTGCAAACCAGCGGCTGGTTGCGCTCCATTAAATGGTGCAGAACCTTCTCCAGATCCAATACATCATTAAAGTCATGCAGCCGCTGCGTGCGCGTGCGCAGCTCACCCGGTGTTTGCCAGCCGCGCAGCAAGAGGACGCAGACCACCGCTAACTCGCCTGCGGAAAGCTGTAGCTCGCTAAATTGTGTATTACAAAAGCGGTGCTGATACTTGACCACCCGGCTGCCCATGGCAGAAACCGGCGAGACTAGGTGTTTCTTTACCAGGGCATCCAAAGTGCTCTGCACCTGGGCTTCACTCAACTCCATCACCGGCTCGCGATTGGTTTTTTGGTTGCAGGCCATGGTGAGGCTATTAAGGGAGAGCGGATACTGCTCGGGTGTTGTAATGGCTTTTTCGATCAGGCTGCCGATAACACGAGCTTCAAGCGGGTTTAAATCGTACATAGTGCGTTCCAAACTGTGGGTATTCAGAGCCTAGCTTAACTGTTTCGCACTAGTAAACTGAGATTTGTATTAAGAAAAAAGTCTAAGATAGCCCACTCGCCTTGCGTTGCGTGGTTAGGGTGATTATGCTTCATTGACCCTTGCCTTGCCTTTCGGCGGGTACAGGTAGTGAGGCTCAAACCTGTTCACACCGCGCCGCAAGTGCCGACCCGAGTATCCAGTCTGGATCGACATAACTATTGGGATTAACTATGTCTTATAAAAATCTAAAAAAACTAAATTTCCGATTTTTGCCCCTGCTCTTGCTAGGACTCAGCCTTGGTTTGGCTGGGTGTGGTAGTGGAGGTAAAAAAGGTGACGGGCTATTGGGTGAACCCGTACCCGAACCACCCAAGACTTCTAGTTCCAGTTCTGGCGCTGTTTCAAGTTCAAGCTCAGGAGGGGCAACAGTAGGCTCTTATGTAGATTCTGAAACAGGTGCAACCGTTGCTGTCACTGTTGCTGCTGAAGCAGGTGAGGTTGCATTCGGCGTAAGTAAGAAGATTACCCTTACATTTAAAGATTCTGCGGGCAAAGCGTTTGAGCCTAAAGGCATTATTGTTGAGCCCAATTCAAATTGTATAACCACCCTTAAAGGCGCAACTATTTCAGCGCCTACCTTGAGTGGTAATGTCATGACTTTCAGTTATACCAACCAGGGTTGTCGGGGGGATGACTGGGTTTACTTCACCTCGGGAACTGGCACGACTGCCGCCAAGCTTGGTTCGGTCAAGATGGTCACAATAGGTGAGTCCGTGGCGTCGATACAGTTTGTGAAGGCGGAACCTAACAAAATATACGTTGCTGGCGACTCCACGCCGAAAGAATCTGTTTTGACATTTAAGGTAATAGGTCAAGGTGGAAAACCTTTAGCAGATGAACCAATAGTATTTAGTAATGCTGGAACTTCAGGTGGTGTGACATTGATTACGAGTTCCGGCAATTCGGACAAGGATGGTGTTGTACAAATGCGTGTTAAATCCGGAACTGTTCCGACAACAGTGTCGATTAAGGCCCTACATGAGAAATCTAAAGTTGAAGGGTTTTCAGGTGGCTTGGAAGTTTCTGCAGCAATGCCTATTCAATCTACTTTTGCAATCGGAGCCACTAAGTACAACATACGCTCTTGGGGACGAATAAATGAGGAAGCGACGCAGATCGTTACTCGCATTACCGATTCTGCCGGAGGCCCCGTACCTGATGGCTCGACAGTGCGTTTTGAATCCAGAGAAGGAGGCTCTATTGAAAGTTGTAAAACCGTCGGTGGGACGTGTACTTCTGCCTGGATACCATCTAAGAAACAACCAGATGACGGCCGCGTTCAGGTAATGGCTTATATTCAGGGGGTTGAAGAATTTAAGGATAACAATAGCAACAATGTGTTTGATTCTGGTGACACATTCATTGATTTACCGGAACCATTTTCCGATGATAATCAAAATGGTCAGTACGATATTGGTGAATTCTTTGCCGACGCTGATAATAATGGCAAAAGAGATTTAGCCGATGGTAAATGGAACGGCGTAAATTGCAAATATCCTGAGCTTTGTGCTCCGACATCACAGTTGGTAAATCTAAGCCAGCAACTTACTTTATTCTTAACCTATGGTGCTTACGAAATATGTGAGCCAGGTGATTTCGCTAAAACTATATGGGTTAAACCTAAGGGGGTAGTCTCAATAGGGGGTATGTTTATTTCAGACGGAAATGATTTTGCAACTAATCCTGGCTATCCCTGTAAAACAGGAAACCCTCTGCCCAACGGCACTAAGATCACCTTTACACCCAGCGGAGGTGCGTTGAAAGGAGGCTCAGGGACATTTACGGTTGGCGCCGACGAAGTTTTGCCTAAAGGGCCTTTAGGTGTGATTTATGAGGCGCCTGATCAGGCGGGCACTCAATTTTTAACAATGAAGATTGAAATCCCTGGCATGATTGAAGCTTCTAGGACTTGGCCGATAGCTGTTAGCGATACACCACCGGACGATTCAAATAACGTTCCGGACCCTAATTCTGCAGGTACTTTTATCGACCCGACGCTCAATCAAAAGGTGTGGGTTGATATTGCTGCGCTTCCGGGCAGTGTGGCCTTTGAAACTTCAAAAGAAATCACGCTCACTTTTAAAGACGAGCAAGCTCAGCCAAAAACTATTACCAGTTCAATCACTGCAACTTCCGCATGTGCTATTTCAAATAGGTCTCAGATTTCCGGTCCGGTGGTAAGTGCTAACACTGTTAAGTTCACCTACACGGCTAAAGGCTGTGTTGGCGACGATGTTGTGGCATTCAATGCAGTAGCAAATTCTAAAACAGTTGCCATTGGCAGTTACAAAGTCGTAACCGTCGGAGAATCTGTTGGTGGTATTAAGTTTATTAGCGCCTCGCCAACCCAGATACCAATTGCAACAGGCGGAACTGGCAGCGGTAATCAAGCGACAGTTACCTTCCAGGTAATTGGGCAGTCCGGGAATGGTGTCTCCAATGAAAATGTGAAGTTCGCAATCGTCGGTGGTGCTGGTGGCGTGTCTTTAGTAAACGTCGCGGCGGTCTCCGATTTAAATGGTATGGTTAAAACTGAAGTTCGAGCAGGCACCACGCCGAACAACGTAACTGTTTTAGCAACAGTTGAGTCAACTGGAGCCCAGGACAGTTCGCGCGGTTTAGCCGTGGCTTCGGGGCTTTCAGCACCTGGGCAGTTCTCGATGTCAATGTCAATATTTAACCCTAATGCTTTTGATTTCGACTCATTGCAAAAAGATGCGGTCTCAATAAATGTGAACGTCAGCGACGTCTCGGGTAACCCAGTACTGGATGGAACACTGGTGAATTTCATTAGCCCTGAAGGTGGAATTATTACTCCGACGTGTTTGACTGTCGGAGGCAAATGCTCTGTTGGCTTGAAAACAACTGGAATTCAACCGTTAGATGGCAGGATAACAATCGCCGCCACTGTCAAAGGAGTCGAGAATTTCCAAGATAATGACGGTAATCTGTTATTCAACGATGTCGACACATTCAATTTTGCAAAACAGGACACCTCGGAGCCTTTCACTGATTTAAACGATGACGGGGCATACCAACTGGGCGAACCATTTGTCGATTCTGACACGGATGGTATTCTAAGTGGGCCAGATGGCAAGTGGAATGGACTAAATTGTAAGCACTCGACCTTATGTGGCGCTGCAAATAAGTTAATCGATATTCAAACAGCAGGAGTCGTGCACATAGCTAAGAATGCAGCGGTTATTTGCCAGGGGACTTTGAGCAACGGCACAACTAACGTTAGCGCTGCCTCTGGTGCGGGAGTCTCTGTTGCCCCCGGCGGTGTAGTGTCACTTAGTGACATAATCTTGTCTGATGGCAACACCGATGCAGTCAATACTCCTAGTAGATCACCATGCGCTACTGGTAATTCTATTCCAGGAAATTCACAGATCAGTTTTGCTGCATCGAGTGGGACATTGCTTGCACCAAAAGATCCAATCACTATATCCCCATACGTCAAATATCCGAATAGAATTGGTGGAGCTATATTTACCGCTCCTGCCACGCCAGGCGTAATGGTCATCACAATGAAGGTCGATTTAGCGCCTTATTCGGGCACTGAACTTAAATCGGTGTACACGTATAGCTGGGTGATAACAGTTCAGTAACTTTACCCATGAGGCGCCGAAAGGCGCCTTTTTTTTGACATGGATTGTGTGAATGAGCTTTGTTGGAGTGTTTTTAATCGACGAAGAATCAATGATTGAAATGGATTGCCTCGTCGATCATAAACTAGTGTGTTCTCAATATGGTTTGATATAGGTTGATCGGGGTGGTGCAGGAACCCCATAAGGTACTTGAGGCTGAATTTATCTGGAGCAATGGACTTTATGTGTGATTATTTGATTGGTGGTCGTAGTTTCAGACATTTGTAATGTCATTGATGATTTAAGGTAAGCGACCAACCTTTCATAGCCTTGATCGTTCATCTGCTATACCTTAAGCATTTCATCAGAAGAAATCTTATGGCTAGGTGCACACGCCAATTGAATATTCAATCTACAAAATAAAAAGCCCGCATAAGCGGGCTTCTATGGCTGATGATATCAGCCGAGGGGGCTCAGTTAAGAGCTGCGAGGTTTATTTTTGCACTACCCAACGAATTGGGCTTTGTTTAGTGACTAACGCGTCTACGCTCCTCTACCTCTTTAATTTTACGCTCGGCTGCCTGGAAGGCATCTCGAACAGCTACATGCACAGATGGATCATCGTGAGTTACGGTAACCGGGCTGCCTTTTACGGCCATCTCAATGCAGGCTCGGAACATCTTGCCTTTGTGTTTGTGGTTGTGGGGACTTTCGAGTACTACACGTGTACTCATAATTGAATCTGAAAAACGGCCTAATTTTTCAAGGCGTTTTTCGATAATGCTGGTCAATGCAGGGGACGAATCAAAATCACGATAAACAACATCTGCGGATGACTTCATGAATTACCTCCATTCACGGTATGGTGGTTTTTAATAGGTTTTTTCGCGGGCCGCATACTCATCATGGACTTTTGAAATAAAAATTCAACCTGTTTTTCATATTTTTTAAAATCGTTTCTTTCTAGGCTTATTCTTTTTTGGTATTAACGGTGTGGATCCAAAAAAACTAGGTATTTCAATGGTTGCTTAGGGGTTGGTTGGCACGGATCAAGCTAGAGCTGCGGCTGTTAAATGCTGCTGTCTGACGAAAGAAATATTCTGTAATTACGGAACTTTTGGAGTTTTACTGCTTTTCAGTCCCTCGGTTTGCCAAATGGAAATCTTAGGTCTACGGCTTTCAAGTTCCAGTGGTGTTTGCGATACAGTCGCGGGTGGGGACGTTGGTGGCGAAGCGAAATGGATGTATTTGTGCGTTTTTGAAAATGCCCCTTAATTTAATCGCCTACAGCGAATGCTAAGTGAATGGCGCAAATTTATTCAACTGCGAACAATTTGGCGCGCACGGTCATGCGGTATTGGCTAGGCGTAGTGCCCAGGTTTTTTTTGAACAGGCCGGTAAAGTGAGCAAAATCCTGGTGCCCGCAGCGCAGAGCAATTTCTCCTATGGATAGGTTGCTGGTTTTAAGCAATTCCTTGGCCAATAAAATTCGCCGCTCCTGTAAATAATTCAACGGAGTTTGTGCCGTAGCTGCCTTAAAACGCCGATTAAAGCTGCGCAGGCTCAACCCAAAATGGTGCGCCACTTGTTCCATGCGCAGACTGCTTTCCAAGTGTTCCCCTAAAAATGCTTGAGCCTGGGCAATTAATTCATCGCGATGGGGCTGATCCCATTGGGGGCGGCCTAGGTGGAGCCCGCTGTTGCGGATTTCGTGAAAGAAATGGCGCTCCACGTGATTAGCCGCAGCTGCCGAATAATATTGCCGAATAAATTGAATCGTTAAGTCGGCAGTGGAATTTACGCTGCCGGTGCAATAAAGATTGCCCGCTCGGGTAATAAAGTAATCCCTCAGCAATTTTACCCTGGGGTAGTGGTGGGCAAATTCATCAAAGTAATGCCAATGGGTGGTGGCAGTTTGGTCATCCAGTAGGCCTGCTTCCGCCATAAAACAACAGCCTGTGCCCACTCCGGCGATGATATTGCCTTGATTGTGTTGTTCTTTAAGCCAGGGCAGGAGGGCGCGGTTGTGTTTGAGTAGTTTTTGCGGGTTGCGCCAGAGGGCGGGTAAGTAGGTGATGTCTGAGTGTTCTATCGCCTCAATGGCGCAGTGGGCGGCCAGGCTGATGCCGCTGTGGGCGCGCTTGGGTTGGCCGTCTAGTGAGGCGAGGCGAATATCAAACCGTGGCGGTTTGACGGCACTCTTGGTGTGGGCGAGGGTGAAATCCGCTGCGGCACTGAGCTGCTCCAGGGGCAGTGTGATACTGGAGGCGAGCATTTCGTCGCAGAGAAAAAAAGTAACACTTGTCATGTCTAATGGAAGATTTGGCTTGATCGCCTAAGTTGGTTGGCCAGTATGCCTAGGTGTGTGTTTCCGAACAACCCATACACTAAGCGTCTGTCTTATTTGCGTGGGTGTGGTATGGCGAATTTACCGGTAATCGTAGGCTTTGGCGGCTATAACGCAGCGGGCCGCAGTTCTGGGCATAGGGCGTACCACCGGATGATTTTTGAATCTCTAGATGCCCGCGCGCAGCAGGAAACAATTTTGTCTTTAGCCGCCCTGATGAAATTGGCCGTTTGGCAGGAGGGCAGCTGGACCTATCAGGACCAGCCCTGCACGCCCGAGGCCTGTGCAGCGTTCTGTAGAGAGGCCGTTTTACAGGGCACTTTGATTCGCCGTATTGAGGCGAATTTTTTTGACCCCGATCGAGCCCTAGCCAATAAATCCGTGCGCTGGGAAGTGGGCGAGGGCGCGGATGTGTTTATCCTCGCCAATAAAAATATCCCTGAGCCTGTACCTACTGATTGGGTCGTGGAAGCGATTGACGATAAAACCAGCCGCGTGCGCTTAAACCATCCGCTGGATATGTTTTTACCCTGTGCTGCTCCCATGGCGGTACAAGCGGCGGGCCAGTTGCCCAGCGGTTTTAACCCTGGTGATCACTATAAATCTCTTAACCACCCTAGAGGTTTGCAGCTGGCCATTATGGGCGCCAGCGATGCCATTCATTCGGTAGGGATTGATTGGCAAACCATAGCTAATGCTGTGCAGCCGGATGAAATTGCCGTGTATTCAAGTTCGGTGATGAGCCAGATGGATAACACCGGTTTTGGCGGCATGATGCAGGCGCGCACTTTGGGTGGCAGGCCTACCTCCAAGCAGCTGGCGCTGGGCCTGAATACCATGCCCGCTGATTTTGTGAATGCTTATGTATTGGGCAGCGTTGGCAGTACTGGCGGTGTGACCGGCGCCTGTGCGACTTTTTTGTACAACCTGCGCATAGCCGCTGATGAGATAAAAGCCGGTAAGCGCCGGGTGGCCTTGGTTGGCAGCAGTGAGGCGCCGATCATTCCTGAGGTAATTGAGGGCTATAGCGCAATGGGCGCTCTGGCCACGGATGCCAACATCGCGAAATTAGATGGCGCTCAGACTGCGGATCATCGCCGTTCCTGCCGCCCGTTTGGTGACAACTGCGGTTTTACCATTGCAGAGTCCTCCCAGTATGTGGTGTTGATGGATGATGCCCTCGCTTTGGAATTGGGTGCGGATATTTTAGGCGCGGTGCCTGGTGTGTTTGTGCATGCTGACGGCTATAAAAAATCAATTTCCGCCCCTGGCCCTGGCAACTACATCACCCTGGCGAAGGCGGTGGGATTGGCGGTGCAATTGTTGGGGGCTGAAACCGTGCAGCGGGCGAGCTTCCTGCAGGCGCACGGCTCCAGCACGCCGCAAAATCGTGTCACGGAATCACGTATATTCGATCGAGTTGCCGAGCATTTTGGTATTGAGCATTGGCCTTTGGCGGCGGTGAAAGCCTATGTGGGGCACTCATTGGGGCCTGCCTCAGGCGATCAGTTGGCCTGTACCCTCGGCGTATTTGCCGAAGGGGTGTTGCCGGGTATTAAAACTATTGGCGCGGTTGCGGCAGATGTGGCCCAGGGGCGCTTGGCCATCTCTAATCAAGACCAGACGCTGAGCAAACCCCAGGCGGCCTTTTTAAACTCGAAGGGTTTTGGCGGCAATAATGCGTCAGCTCTCGTGATTGCACCACAGGCCACCTTTAATTTATTGGCCAAACGCTACAGTAAGGAATGCTTGGCGGCCTATGAAAACAAGCGTGCGCAAACGCGCGCGCGGGCGGAGGATTATTTTGCGGCGGCGGATCGTGGCGATCTGCAGGCTATTTACCGGTTTGGTGAGGTGCTGCTGCAGGAAGAAGACCTCATATTCAGTGCCGACGGACTGCAGATCAAAGGCTTTGAGCACAGCGTTAAGCTGAACAGTGCTGAAGGATTCGAGGACTGGTTAAAACCATGAGCCAGGCGGCGGGGTTAGGCGAGAAGCTAAAATCCCTGCGCCAATCTCAGGGCCTTAGCCAGCGCGCGCTTGCTCAGCTTGCGGGCCTAACCCACGGCAACTTATCCCATATAGAGCAGGGCAAAATTAGCCCCTCAGTGGCGACCTTGGAAAAAATCCTCACTGCACTACACACACCGCTGGCGAGTTTTTTTGCCATGGCGGAGCCGCGTTGCATTTTGCCCGCTGCCGATTGGGCCGGGGCCCAGGAGGGCGGAGTGCACTGGGCCAGTATGGAGGTGATGGCGGCTGCAGCACCCACATATTTGGTAATGCACCGCCTGCAGGCAGGCGCTGTGCAGTGCCGGGACTTTATGCGTCATCGCGGCGTGCTGGCCGGTTGTGTGATCAGCGGTCGCCTGGAATTGAGCCTTGATGACAGCCAACACAGCTTGGCGCCGGGGGATGGTTTTTATTTTTCCCATCAGCGTAGTTTTCGCCTCAGTAACAACGAGCTTACAGTGGCCACCTGGCTCGGTGTTTCGCTCCTGCCTGCGCACGCACAGGTGCCTCCCGGCCGCGACTAAAATTGCTTTGCCCAGCAGCGGGCTTGCTAGTTTTTACCCTGTTAAGCGTCCATACTAGCCACAATGGTGCAGCTTAAATTTAGCACCTTTTAGGTTTTTACAAGGCCGCTGCGCAGTTAGATTTGGCTCGTTTTTAGGTGCCTTCAGTAAGACCTTTGTTTTGTTAGCAAGACCTTCGCTTTGCCAGACCTTCGATCCTTTCAGCTAAAAGAGGCAATAACACGATGTTTAGCGGCCAATCCCTGTCGCTGACCCGTCTAGAAGACGGGTTAGTGCAACTTACCTTTGACCTTCAAGGTGAATCGGTCAACAAATTTAACCAGGCCACAAGCCTTGAGTTAAAAGCGGCGCTGGATGTTTTAAGTGCTGAGCCGGGTGTTCGCGGCTTGTTGTTGACCAGTCAGAAGTCGGTTTTTTTTGTCGGCGCCGACATTACCGAGTTTGTCCCGCTGTTTGCGCAGGGCTCCGAAGCCATCAGCAAAGCCTTGCGCTTTAACAGCCAGCAGTTTTGCCGTTTAGAAGACTTACCCTTTCCCACCGTGGTCGCCATTAATGGCTATGCCATGGGTGGTGGCCTTGAGGTGTGTTTGGCCTGTGATTACCGGATTATGGCCAGCAGCGCGAAAATTGGCCTGCCGGAGACCAAGCTCGGCATCATTCCCGGCTGGGGCGGCACAGTGCGCCTGCCGCGCCTGGCAGGGCTGGATACAGCGGTGGAGTGGATCGCCTCGGGTGCTGAGCAGACTGCAGCGCAGGCGCTAAAGGCCCGTGTAGTCGATGGGGTGGTAGCCGCTGACTTGCTCCACCAGGAGGCTTTGGCTTGCTTGAGCGCTCTGGCTGACGGCCACTTGCCCTACCTGCCGCGCAGGGCGCAGAAGAAGGCGCCCTTAAACCTTAACAACACAGAATCCCTGTTGGCTTTTGAATCCTCCAAGGCGTTTATTAAGGCCCAGGCGGGGCGCAATTATCCAGCCCCAGTGGCCGCCGTTAAGGCCATGCAAGAAGCCGCTAAGCTTGAGCGGGATGATGCCTTGGATGTGGAGCTAAAACACTTTGTGGAAATGGCCCGCACCTCGGTGGCCCGCGCCCTCGTGGGAGTATTCCTGGCGGATCAACAGCTGGGCCGCAAGGCTAAACACTGGGAAAAACAAGCTGAGCGCAAAGTCGCTCAGGCCGCCGTGCTGGGGGCGGGCATTATGGGCGGTGGTATCGCCTACCAATCCGCCAGCCGGGGCGTGCCTATCAAGATGAAAGACATAGCCCAAGCAGGGTTGGATTTGGGGGTGAGCGAAGCCACCAAACTGCTCAATGGCCGCTTGGAGAAGGGCCGCATCAGCGCGCTGGATATGGCCACAACCCTCAACCGCATCACCCCCTGTTTGGATTACCAGCAGTTTGAGGGCGTGGATATTGTGGTTGAGGCGGTGGTGGAGAACCCCAAGGTGAAGCGCGCCGTGTTGCAGGAGGTTGAAGCTCAGGTGCGCGAGGATGCGGTGCTCTGCTCGAACACCTCGACGATTTCCATTACCTCTCTGGCTGAAGCGCTGCAGCGGCCGGAAAACTTCTGCGGTATGCACTTTTTTAACCCGGTCCACGCTATGCCGTTGGTGGAAGTGATTCGCGGCGCGAAAACCTCCGATGCCACCGTGGCGCGCACTGTGGCCTATGCCAATGCCCTGGGCAAAAAAGCCGTGGTCATTAAAGATTGCCCCGGCTTTTTGGTGAACCGGGTGCTTTTCCCGTATTTCGCCGGGTTCAGTTTATTGGTGAAAGATGGCGTGGATTTTCAAACCATAGACGGTGTGATGGAGCGCTGGGGCTGGCCTATGGGGCCTGCTTATCTGCTTGATGTAGTGGGGTTGGATACCGCCGTACACGCGCAGGATGTTATGGCGCAGGGCTTTCCTGACCGTATGCAGGAGGGTTATGAATCCTGCGTGGTGCAGTTGTACAAAGCGGCTCGCCTGGGGCAGAAGAACCAAAAAGGCTTTTACCAATATGCACCGGATAAAAAAGGTAAACCGCAAAAAGCCGTGGATGCAGACGTGTACGGCCTGATCGGCCAACCCCAGCTGAAAATAACCGATGAAGCCATCATCGCCCGCATGATGATCCCCATGGTCACTGAGCTCACCCGCTGCCTGGACGAAGGCATAGTGGAGAGTGCATTTGAGGCAGACATGGCGCTGGTCTACGGCCTAGGCTTTCCGCCCTTTAGAGGTGGCTTATTCCGCTGGCTCGATGAGGTGGGCCTGAAGCAATTCTTTGCCATGGCCAAGCCGTATACGCACCTGGGGCCGCTGTATGAGCTGCCGCCGTCGCTGCAGGCGCGCCTTGATTCAAACCAAAAATTTTATGCCCTGTAAGGAGGCCATGTGACTGACTCTAATCGCGATGTTGTGATTGTTGATTACTGCCGAACCCCCATGGGTAAAGCCAAAAACGGTTGTTTTCGCTTCCAGCGGGCGGACGATTTAAGCGCCCATCTGATGCGCAGCCTGGTGCAGCGCAACTCTAGCCTTGCGCCCAAAGAGATCGACGATGTGATCTGGGGTTGCGTCATGCAGCGGGAAGAACAGGGTTTTAACCTCGCCCGCAATAGCCTTTTACTGGCGGGGCTGCCCCACAGCATCCCCGGCCAGACAGTCAATCGCCTGTGCGGCTCTTCTATGTCGGCGCTGCATACGGCGGCGGCCAACATTAAAGCTGGGGTGGGCGAGGTGTATCTGGTGGGTGGCGTTGAGCATATGGGCCACATTGATATGAACCAGGCCATAGACCCCAACCCCTTGATGGGGCTGACGGTGGCTAAGGCGGCAGGCTCCATGGGGGTGACGGCTGAATACCTCTCCTTGTTACACGGCATCAGCCGCGAGCAGCAGGACGCCTTCTCCCTGCGCTCCCATCAGCTGGCCGCTAAAGCGCGCGCCGAGGGCAGTTTTGCGCGGGAAATTATTCCCACCCCCGGCCATAACGAAGCCGGTGGGCCGGTGCTGGTAACGCAGGATGAAACTATTCGCGCCGATACCACCCTAGAGGCGCTGGCCGCATTAAAACCCGTGTTTAACCCCAACGGCGGCAGTATTACCGCCGGTAGTTCATCGCAGGTGACCGATGGTGCCTCAGCTATGTTGGTGATGTCAGCGGCTAAGGCGGCGGCCCTCGGTTTAACGCCTGTAGCTAAGGTAGTAGGTTGGAGCCTGGTGGGGGTTGACCCTTCCATCATGGGTTTTGGCCCGGTGCCCGCCTGCCAAAAACTGTTGCAGGCCCATGGCCTGAAAATGGACGCCATAGACGCCATAGAGTTAAACGAAGCCTTCGCCGCCCAGGCCCTGGCGGTCTTGAAAAACCTCAACCTGCTGCCTGCGCTGGATAAAAAGGTCAACCTGTTCGGCGGCGCCATAGCGCTGGGCCATCCCTTTGGTTGCTCCGGCACCCGTATCACCGGCACCCTGATCAGCGTGCTTACCCAGCAGGGCGGTACGCGCGGTATAGCCACCATGTGTATCGGCATGGGGCAGGGCATTGCCACGTTGATTGAACGCCTCTAGAGACCCTCGCCCCCTGGAACTGGTTTGATGTAGTTGATGTATGCAAAAAGATACGCGGGAGCTTATCGCACTAACCAGTTTGCGGGGGGGGGCGGCCGTTTTAGTGGTGTTGCATCACTATTGCCTGGTTTTTACCGACGATATTGTGCGCTGGCTGCCCTCGCGCATTCTGGTCAATGCCTACCTCTGTGTGGACTTGTTTTTTATCCTCAGCGGCTTTGTGCTGGCCTATGTCTACCACTCATTTAGTGCTGGGGTTATAGCCTGCGACTACCGCAGATTCATGCTAGCGCGCCTGGCGCGTATCTACCCTTTGCACCTGTTTACCCTCGTTATTGTGCTTGCCCTGGAGGTCGCAGCCGCCTGTGTGGGCTTGGTTTACCCGAGTGTGCAGGCCCATTGGGCGCCGCCATTTACGGCTGAACAAACGCCGCTGAGTTTGCTGAGTAACCTGTTGATACTGCAAACCCTGCATTGGGGGGCGTTTTGGAACGTGCCCGCCTGGTCCTTAAGCGCGGAGTTTTTCACCTACCTCTGGCTGCCCTGGCTGATTCACGCTCTAGCCAGGGCTAGCCTGCGCCTGTGTGCTTTGGTGGTGGCAATGAGCCTTGCCTGCCTGTTGAGCATCGAGACCTACTTCGGCGATTTGGGCATCACCTTTGCTGGCTGGCCGCAAATTCTGCGTGCCGGCGCCGGTGCCGCCTTGGGGGTTGTGGCCTGGAATGCCTACCGCCAGGGGTACTGTGCATGGCTCAGCGGCGCAGCCCTGCTGCCGGTGTTTGTACTTTGCCTGTTTGTTCTCGCCCTGCCGCTGCCCGCTACAGCGATCATGCCGCTGCTGTGTGTTTTGGTGTTAGTGGCTGCGCGCAATCAAGCCAACCCCAGTTGGGTATTTCACAATGGGTTTAGCCATTGGCTGGGGCGTATTTCCTTTGCCTTGTATTTGGTGCATTGGATTGTGTTCGACAGCCTGCGGCAGCTGTGTTTAGCGCTGACCGGCAAGGGCCTGGGGGCGAATCTTTCTTTAGGCCAAGAGCTGGCCGCGCTGCCGGTTTTACTCAGCCTGTGTTGCCTGCTCGCCTGGGGCCTGCAGCGCTGGGTGGAAGTGCCCGCCCGCACCTGGGTGATGGCGCGCTGGGGCACACGGCCGCGTCAATAATGAATAACTATTTGCTGCCCAAGAGGGTTTTATATGTCGCTCAGTGAGATTCCCAACTGCGCCATCGCCGGCATAGCCTCCGCTGTGCCCAGCGTGCGTATCGACAACCTGGCCCTGGAAGGGGATTTCCCGGCCGCCGAGGTGCGCAAAATAGTGCAGTTGGCGGGCATTCGGTATCGTTATGTGTCCGACGGCAGCATCTGCACCAGCGACCTGTGTTTAGCGTCCGCCCGGCAATTGCTGGCGAAACTTAATTGGAGCGCCGATTCCATTGATGCGCTAATTCTGGTGACGCAAAGCCCGGATTATTTTCTGCCCTCTACCGCGAGCCTCTTGCACCGGGATTTGGGCCTGGCTACCCACTGCGCTGCCATGGACGTAGGTTTAGGCTGCTCAGGTTATCCCTACGGCCTGCAGTTGGCGGCCATGATGATGAATTTCGGCCACAAGCGGGTGCTGCTGTGCCAGGGCGATACGCCTAGCCTGTTTACCAGCCCGGAAGATCGCGGCACCAGCCTGTTATTTGGCGATGCAGGTACCACCACCGCGCTGGAATACAGCCCCGGCGCTGCCCCCTGGTACTTTAATTTGCAAAGTGATGGGCGGGGTTTTGACCAGCTAATGATCCCGGCGGGCGGCTTTCGCACCCGCCACAGCGATAACCCGCGCGATTACTGCGTGACTATGAATGGCGCGGGTCTGTTTAATTTCACCTTAGAGCGTGTGCCGGGCTTGATCAGCGATACTCTGGCGCAGGCGCAGCTTGCTGTGGAGCAGGTGGATCAGTACATCTTCCATCAGTCCAACCAATTTATGATGAAACACCTGGCTAAAAAATGCGGCCTGCCCGAAGCGCGCACGCCCATTATTCTCGAAGCCTTCGGCAATACCGGCGGCGCCTCGGTGCCCCTCACCCTCACTCAAGCCCTCAGTGCCGAGCGCGCCGCGCCGTTAAAAGCCATGTTGCTCGGCTACGGCGTAGGCCTCTCCTGGGGCGCCGCCCTGGTGGATATTCCCGCCGCCGCGCCGCTGTTACACAGCGAGCTTGCCCAGCGCCTGGTAGGGGTAGGTGATGTTTAACGAGGACTTTAGCGGCCGCGCCATCTTATTAACCGGCGCAACCTCAGGCTTGGGCGAAGCCATCGCCCTGCAGCTTGCCGCCAGTGGCGCGAGCCTTTGGCTGACGGGCCGCGACCTGGCCAAACTGGCCGCCCTCGCCGCAAGGCTGCCCGGTGAGCATCAGTATGTGCAATTGGACCTAACCGCCAGCAGCGAATTAGAAGCGCAGCTAAACCCCTGGCTGCCCGATATGCTCTACGGCTTTTGCCACTGCGCGGGAGCGGTGGATACTCGCCCCCTCAAACTGATGAAACCTGCCGCCAGCGCGCTGCAGCTGCAAATAAATTATGCTGCCGCCCTGGAAATTGCCCGTATAGCGAGCCTGCGTCACCACATGCCCGGCGCCGGTAGCTTATTATTCATCAGTTCCGTGTATGCCAATTTAGGCGCGCCAGGGCAGTCCGCGTACTGCGCCAGCAAAGCGGCCATTAGCGCCGCCGCCCGCGCCCTGGCGGTGGAGTTGGCGCCCCGCCAGATCCGAGTCAATAGCCTGGCGCCGGGTTTTGTCGCCACGGCGATGACCACAGAAAACGCTAAGCTGTCTACACAGGCCCTAGAGGCCATTATCGCCAAACATCCCCTAGGCCCTGGCAGCCCGGAGCAGGTGGCGCGGGCGGCGCTCTTTTTGTTGTCGCCCCACAATACCTGGATCACCGGCTCGGAATTAATTATCGATGGCGGCTACAGCGCCCAATAACGTTAAGGTTAAGGCTATGAATCAAGCAGAAGCTCTGGCATTAATTGCCGAAATTTTCGAGTGCCCCAATACGCTCGCGCCTAGCACACAAAAACACAATGTACGCGGTTGGGATTCTATGGGGGTGTTGAGCCTCATGGCTGAATTTGATGATCGCTTTAGTATTTTATTAACCCAACCCCAGCTTGAGCAGATGAAAACCGTCGATGATATTTTGCAAGTACTGCGCGACCACGGGCATTTAGCGGCATAGTTATGGCGCTGACGCTGGAAAAAATAACCACCATAATTGCCCGCAGCCTCGGTATTTCAGCCACTGATTTGTATGAGGCTTTTGCACCCGCCACAGAATCCGAACTGGCCGCCATTATTCAATTTCGCCAAGTGCAATTGGGTAAAAGTATCGCCTGGCAAGACGAAGCCTATTTGCGTTGGCGCTACGATTTCTCCGGCAATTTAACCGCGCCGTTAAATCGGCTGTGGCGGGTGAAATTAAACGGCGCAATACTCGGCTTAATCGGCCTTGATTATGTGCAATTAAATTGCCGAGGCGAGCGCATCGACGCTACTAATCCACTGGATTTAGTGGTTTTAGCCAAGCTTGATGGCCTGGGGTTGGGCGTGTGGATGAGCCTGGTATTACAGCAGGATAACAGCCTGATGTTCGCTATGGGCGCGACAAAAAGCTCTAAAACCATAGTGCAGAAATTATTTACTCCCATGCCCGATTTGGGCAGCTGGAAATATTTATTACACAGCTCGCGTTATTTGCACAAAAAAGTTCATCCACTGTTGCTGCCCATTGCGGCCAAAAGTGTCGATGCTGTTTTGGCCCTCATGCGCAAATGGTTGGTGCGCGGCAAAAAAAAGCCCTGGCATATTGCACCCGTGCTGAATTTTTCCTTGCACGCCCAGCAGCTGGATGCACTGATGGACAGCTACAAAGACACCCTGTGGATTTTGCGTCAGCGCTCGGCGGATTTTCTGCAATGGCGTTTTTTAACGAATCCGCGCCGCCAATATAACGCCTTGGGTTTATTTCAGGACGGCTTATTGGCAGGTTTTGCCGTTTACCACATTAAAGATCAATCCCATTTACACATCGACGATTTATTTACAGCCGCGAATAATATAAAAGGCCTGCAGGCCTTGGTGGTTGCGTTGCTGGAAATCGCAAGTGTAGCCAGCGTTGATTTAGTGTGTTTTACGGCGCATAACGAATTGTGGCAAACCTTGATGATTCCCATGGGTTTTACCTTTCGCGACGACGGCCATTTATTTGGTGTGGCGGTAAAAGACAGCGAATTACAAGCGCATTTTATTGATCCTACGCGCTGGTGGGTCACCAGTTGCGATACCCATTCTGAAGGTTTTTAGCCGTGTGGTTGTCCAAACACTTAAGCCTAAAAGCGCGCCCGCGCGGCTTTCATTTAGTTACCGGCGAAATTACCGATGCCTTGCCGGAACTTGCCCGTCTGCGGGTGGGTTTATTACACGTTTTTATCCAGCACACCTCGGCGGCCCTGTGCATTAATGAAAATGCCGACCCCAGCGTGCGGCGGGATTTTTTGACGGTGTTTAATCGCTTAATTCCCGAAAGCAGCAGTAGCTACGAACACAATGATGAAGGCCCAGATGATTTACCCGCTCACATCAAAGCGAGTTTATTAGGCAGCAGTATTTCGCTGCCTATTGCCAATGGGCGTTTGCAGCTGGGCACCTGGCAGGGTATTTATCTGTGTGAGCACCGCGATCACGGCGGCGCCCGCAGGCTGGTGCTGACGTTACAGGGAGAATTAGGCTGTTGATTCCACAGGGCGTTATTCAGGCTCAGTCAGTGCCTTGTTATGTATCAGTGCAGTGCCTTGCTAAGCACCGGCGCCCAGCTAAGTATCAGCGCCTAGCTAAGCGTCAGCAGGTTGCTCAGCATCGAGATTTAATCCGCCACTAAACTCAGCCCCATTACCCAGGCATCCTCCGCCCCTTTGGGGCCTGGGTAATAACGCGGGCGCACGCCCAGCTGGTTAAACCCCAACGACTCATAAAGCGCTAGAGCCGCAGTGTTGGATGGGCGCACTTCTAAGAACATTTCCCAGGCGCTGCCCTTGAGTTGTTCAATCACACTGGCCAGTAGCAAGCGGCCCAGCCCTCGACCTTGGTGTTGTTTTGCCACCGTGATCAGCAGCAATTCCGCCTCTACTGAAGCGATGCTAATAAAAGCGTGAGCAATCAGCTGCTCACCGAGGCGCAAGCCCAGGCCTTTATGGCTGTTGTTTAAGGAGCTGGCGATATTGGCTCGACTCCAGGGGTGAAGGCTGCTGGATTGCTCAAGCCGATCCACTTCATCCAGATGCACAGAGTTGAGCGCGCACAGCTGCACGGGGCCTAAAGAGGACTCCAGACGGCAAGGGGAAAAGGGCTGCATGATTAAACCCGTTGCAGCCGACGCCAAACCTCGGCCTTAAGGGCGGGTTCGGTGAGTATCTGCGCCAGGCTCGGCAACAATAGGCAGGGGTGTGTGGGGTGTTGCAGGTCGTTTGCGGCTAGGCGTTCGGCGTAGTCAAACGGCCCTTGGGTGCAGGCGTTGTAGGCCGCTTCGCCCATCAGGATCAAGCGCTCGCCCGGCAGCAGGCGCGGCGTGAGGAAGCTATTCATCATCTCGCGGGCCTGCGCCCAGTCTTGAACCTGTAGGGGGGATTCCACCGGCGGCCACTTAATTACCTCCGGTTTTACCGGCTCCTTAAGCTTAAGCGCCGCCAATATGTTGTGTAACAAAGCATCGGTGGGCAGCGCCTGTTGGCTCTGGCGGGAATCGATCCACAGCCAGCCGGGCAAGTGCCACACGGTGAGGGCAAAACGCAGCACTTTTTGCGGCGTTACCAGGCCCGTGGGAGCGGCTGGTTGAGCCTGTGTTGCGCTCCTTGTGGGCGGGGTATTTACAGGCGCGATCAAACGCTCGGTCACCTGGCTGACCAGCTGTGCCACCGGCTGCAGCGCGGTCGTCTCTTCCGGCTCGATTGGCTTGGGCGCAGGGGCGGCGGGCAGGGCGGTGTCGGCGGGCGCCTGCTGACGAATTAATGCCTGGGATATTTTCGCGCCCAGCAGGCGCTTGCGCGGTACAAACTGCTCGATGCCAAGGGCATCGAGGTATTCCATACGGCGCTGCTCGCTCACGGTTTTAGACTCTGTCGTGTTGTGGGTGTGAGCGCTGGCGACCGCTATCCAGCAGGTTGAGCGCGTGCAGATAGGCTTTGGCAGAGGCCGCTACTATGTCCGTATCCGAACCTATGCCGTTAACGATTAGCCCCTTGCGCTCCAAACGCACCGTCACTTCCCCTTGGCTGTCGGTGCCGGAGGTGATGGCATTGACCGAATAAAGCTGCAGATGGCTTTGGCTATCGACGATTTTTTCGATGGCTTTATAGCTGGCATCCACTGGGCCTGAGCCTTCCGCCACCGCCTGTTTTAACTCGCCGAGCACTTTTAGGCTGATGTGGGCTTTGGGTGTAACACCGGTTTTACTGCAGACTTCTAAATCCACCAGCTCGTAATGCTCCTGCACCGTGTCTTCGCCCGCGTGGCTGACCAGGCTGTGTAAATCCTCGTCAAAAATTTCGGTTTTTTTATCGGCCAGGGCTTTAAAGCGTTTGAACACCTCGTCCAACTCGGCCTGGGATTCAAAGGTGATCCCCAGTTCCTCATAGCGAGCTTTTACGGCGGCACGGCCCGAGAGTTTGCCTAACACCAATTTATTAGTGTGCCAGCCCACATCTTCAGCACGCATAATTTCGTAGGTTTCGCGGTGTTTAAGCACACCGTCTTGGTGAATACCGGATTCATGGGCAAAGGCATTAGCGCCCACAATGGCCTTATTAGGCTGCACGGCAAAACCCGTAATGCTCGATACCAGGCGCGAAGTTGCCACTATGTGCTCGGCATTGATGCGCGTCTCCACGGGGAATAGATCCTTGCGGGTGCGCACCGCCATCACAATTTCCTCCAGCGCCGCGTTGCCCGCCCGCTCGCCCAAGCCGTTAATCGTACATTCCACCTGGCGCACGCCATTCATAACCGCGCTTAAAGAGTTGGCCACGGCAAGGCCGAGGTCGTTGTGGCAGTGGGTTGAAAAAATAGCCTTATCGGCATTGGGAACGGTCTCAAGCAGCCGTTTGAACAGCGCGCCATAGGCGGCAGGTTCGCCGTAGCCGACGGTGTCCGGCACATTAATGGTGCCAGCGCCTGCATTAATGGCGGCTTCTACAATGCGGCACATAAAATCAAATTCTGAGCGGCTGCCGTCTTCTAAGGAAAACTCTACATCATCCGTGTACTGACGAGCATGTTTAATGGCGCGCACCGCCTGTTCTAAGACTTGATCCGGCTGCATTTGCAGCTTGTATTGCATGTGGATGGGGGAGGTGGCGATAAAGGTATGAATACGGGAGGCGTTGGCGCCTTTGAGAGCTTCACCCGCACGGTCGATATCGCCGAGCACGGCGCGCGCTAGGCTGCATACACGAGAGTCCTTCACGGCATTGGCCACCGCTTGTACAGCGGCAAAGTCGCCGGGGCTGGCGATGGCAAAACCGGCTTCAATGACGTCGACGCGCAGTTTTTCCAGCATCTTCGCAATGCGGACTTTTTCATCTTTAGTCATGGATGCGCCAGGGCTCTGCTCGCCATCGCGCAGGGTGGTATCGAAGATTACAAGGTGTTGTTTGCTCATATAGATGTAGGCGCAGCCGATCCAAAAGGGCGCCATTCTAACCAATATTACCCAGCGGCGGACAGCGCAGCCTTTAGGCTAAACAATGTTTAGTGCAAAACCTTCGCGCTATTGATGCGCGGGCGAGTCAGCACTAAAAGCGGAAATTCCAGCCCAATTGTGCCGAATGTTTGGATACCCGCAGATTGTAATTACCCAAAATGCCGACCAGCGCCGTGTGTTCCACCGCGTGTTTATCCGGCTCACCCGGTATGAGGCTTTGCATGGCTAGGTCGTAGTAGGTGGCAAGCGTAACGGCAATCACGCGGTTGGCCGCTGCGCTATTCACCTTCGTATTGCCGTCAGTGCTGTTGAGCCAGTAGTGATTGAGCAGGCGAACTTCACTGCTCATACTACTATCGAGTGTATTGGCCACCGACTCCAACAACATGTCGTTGTCCATTTGCCGAATGGGAATTAATTGGATTTTTTTTAATTGATCGGCGGCACCACAAAAAATAGAGCGATCCGCGCGGCAACTATTTGCATAACACACCAAAAATGCGCCGCAAATAAAAGAGCCTATTTTAAGTTGATACCACTTGCACACCACGTTCTTCACCGTCTATTTATTGCTTCTTTTTAAGTCGGTAGATTGCCTAAGCAAAACGCTCAGCATTTTCTACTTCTTAAGAATGGTTCAGTTAAGACGATAAAAATAGCGCTGGGAGTTAGAATAATTTTGCTGGATTGATATAAAACCTATAACTACTTAGCGCAAAAAAGCTGAGGTTATGACTGAAATAATATTTTTATAATTTCTTCATAACCATTATTGGCAGAATGCACAGAAGCAAAAACGCATATGTGATTGCGGTTACATTTCGACTGAGACATTGGTTGTGTAGCCCTTGTCGGGAGGTTTTAGAGCTTGCTCCAAAATGCGCGTACCAAAGGATTTTTTAAGCGCTTTTCCAACACACACACACCCACCTCGTAGGGTTTAATCTCCGGCTGAATACAGAACAGGCGCACCTGCTGAGCCAAGGGGCTGTTATCCACTACCACTTTGGGCACTAAACCCACACCAAACCCCAAGCTCACCATGCTTACAATCGCCTCATGCCCCCCCACTTGGGCTTGAATTAAGGGGCGTATGCCTAAGTGGGCAAACCAGCGGTCGATACGCGCTCGCCCTACACCTTGTTCAGGCAATATCAGCGCTAGCTCTTGCCAATTCACCTCATCAGGTCGGCGCTTGGCGATGTGAGCAGGCTCAATAAACACCAACGGCGATTGTGTAATAGCTTTAAATACTATGCCCTGCCTTAAAACATCGGGCCTGGCTGCAATGGCGACATCCTCCAGTCCCTGAGAAATCCGCTCCAACGCCTGCGCGTGATCGCCGGTATGCAGTAAAAAGCGAATGTGCGGGTGGTCATCACGAAATTGCGCGAGAATTTCGTGCAGAAAACTGTAGCTGGCGGTAACGGAGCAATAAATGCTGATATCGCCTTTTAATACATCGTTGGCTTGCATCAATTCCTGCTGCAAGGTAGCAAACTCGGCCAGGGTACTTTTGGCATATTCACAACAGCGTTTGCCCGCCGCCGTCAGCTGTACGCTGCGGTTATTGCGCACAAACAACGCTACCCTTAGCTCCTGCTCTATTTGCGTGATAACCCGGCTCAGGGTCGATGGGCTCATGTGGAGTTGGTCGGCGGCACGGCTGAAATTGAGCGTGTCCGCCAGCACGACTAATGCCTTGAGTTTATTCGTATCCATAAAATATCTTAAAAATTGCAATAAATGATTGCGAATATATCATTTTACGGGACAATGCCCGACCCCCTAAACTGCTAACAAATCACTCAGAGGACACACTTATGCACGTTTATTACGACAAAGACTGCGATTTATCGATTATTCAAAGCAAAAAAGTTGCGATCATCGGTTACGGCTCACAGGGCCATGCCCATGCCAACAACCTGAAAGATTCCGGTGTAAATGTTGTTGTAGGCCTGCGCCCAGGCTCACCCACCGCGCAAAAAGCAGAGGCGGCTGGCCTGGCTGTTAAATCTGTACCCGAAGCGGTTGCCAGCGCTGACGTGGTGATGATCCTCACCCCCGATGAATTTCAAAAACAACTCTACCGCGACGAAATCGAGCCAAACCTGAAAAAAGGCGCCACCCTCGCTTTTGCCCACGGTTTTGCTATTCACTACAACCAAGTGGTCCCACGTTCAGACCTCGACGTCATCATGATCGCCCCCAAGGCACCTGGCCACACAGTGCGCTCTGAGTTTGTGAAAGGCGGCGGCATCCCTGATTTGATCGCCATCTACCAAGACGCTACTGGCAACGCTAAAAAACTCGCGCTCTCTTACGCCTGCGGCGTGGGCGGCGGCCGCACCGGTATCATTGAAACTACCTTTAAAGATGAAACTGAAACCGACCTGTTCGGCGAGCAAGCTGTATTGTGCGGCGGCACAGTTGAATTAGTAAAAATGGGCTTTGAAACATTAGTAGAAGCAGGTTATTCGCCCGAAATGGCCTACTTTGAATGTTTGCACGAACTTAAGCTGATTGTTGACCTGATGTACGAAGGCGGCATCGCCAATATGAACTACTCCATCTCCAACAATGCTGAGTACGGCGAGTATGTAACTGGCCCCAAGGTGATCAACGAAGAATCCCGCAAGGCTATGCGTGCTGCACTTAAGGATATTCAACAGGGCGAATACGCTAAGAAGTTCATTCTTGAAGGCGCTGCCAATTACCCATCCATGACCGCATGGCGCCGCAACAACGCTGCTCACCCCATCGAGCAAGTCGGCGCTAAATTGCGCGGCATGATGCCTTGGATCCAAGCCAATAAGATTGTTGATAAAAGCAAAAACTAGGAGTAACTTCCCGTCGTCCCGCGACATAGCGTCAAGCTTGGGCGGGCTGATAGATTCTAAAAACGCGGCTTTGGCCGCGTTTTTCATTGGTGACATGCGGAAAACTCCTATGACAGATCCCAATCCAAACGACCCAGTTCAAGAGGGCAACGGCACAACTCAACCGCCTGCCTCCTTACAGCTGCCAATTGATGAACACTTTGAGAACGTCTCCCAAAATGGCAAGACCGTACGCCGTAAAGGCGTTTATCTGTTGCCTAACCTCATTACCACGGCCGCGTTATTTTCAGGTTTTTACGCAATTCTAGCGGGTGTCAATGGGCGCTTTGAGCAGGCAGCCATTGCCATATTTGTCGCGCAGCTGTTAGATGGGTTTGACGGTCGAGTGGCGCGTTTGACCAATACCACCAGCGCCTTTGGCGTTCAGTACGACAGCCTCTCGGACATGGTGTCCTTTGGTGTAGCTCCCGCCGTGGTGATGTTCGCCTGGGGGCTTGAGCCTTTAGGTAAGTTAGGTTGGGCTGCTGCGTTTGCCTATGCTGCCTGCGCAGCCTTGCGTCTTGCGCGCTTTAACACCCAGGTCGATACGGTAGATAAGCGTTATTTTGTCGGTTTGGCCAGTCCTGCTGCAGCAGCTCTAATGGCATCCACAGTATGGCTATTTAACGACGATCACCCGAGTGCACAATTCTCGCTGCTATTGGCGTTAATGACAGTGTTGGCCGCGCTGCTGATGGTTTCCAACATTCGTTATAACAGCTTTAAGGGGCTGGGTCTTAAAGGCCGGGTGCCATTTATCGCTATGCTGGCGGTGGTTCTAGCCTTCGTTGTTGTCACAATCAAACCCGCCCTTGCACTGCTGAGTATTGCCCTGGCTTATGCTGCGTCAGGACCGATTTTTTGGGTGAAAAATAGATCAAATAGTACGGAAAACCCGCAAAAATAAAAAACTGGAAAAAAGAGTTGACCGGCTAAGGGGAGGTGTAGATAATGCGCGCCACTTCGGACGAGGTGGTAAAAAAGACCAAGCGGGAACGCTGCAAAGCCTTCTAAAAAGTCTTTTTAATCAGTGAGTTAGAAAGGGTGTTTGAAGATCAGCTGAGCTGGTTTAAGTAATAAAAAAACACCGAGGGATGAAAAATAAAGTTGACAGGGTGT
>Ga0164241_10000254_pt1 | contig 120559 bp, 115 predicted proteins | sample OricomyardsoilBY_FD_108780 | JGI IMG/M metagenome (GOLD analysis project Ga0164241, IMG submission 108780) | Backyard soil microbial communities from Emeryville, California, USA - Original compost - Back yard soil (BY) | ecosystem: Environmental > Terrestrial > Soil > Unclassified | place... | reverse complement strand
GATCTCCTGCAGCGTTGCCATGCCCTCGGTGACGCCCTCGGCATCTGGCGGCAGCCCCAGGTCCTGCAGCACCACCGGCGGCTCGTAGCGGCGCAGCTGCGCCAGCGCCTCGGCGCGATCGCCGGCCAGCAGCACTTCGTAATCGTCGAAGCACCACTTGAGCTGTTTTTGCAGCCCGGGATCGTCTTCGACGATCAGGAGGCGGGGTTTGGTGGCTGGCACAGCGGCAATCTAATCAAAAATGAAGTCCCTGCACCGGGCGCGCTTTGCACTTCGACCGTGCCGCCCAGCTGGCGAACATAATCGCGCACCTGGTAGGCCCCTATGCCCATTCCCTTGGACCCCTTGGTGCTGTCGAACGGTCGGAACAGTCGATCTCGAATGAACGAAGCATCCATGCCCGGACCATTGTCACTGACCGCGATCGTGACGAAATTGTCTTCGCATGTCGACTGAAGGCTGACTGCGCCTGCGGTGCCGGCTGCCTCCTGGGCATTGCGGATCACATGCTCGAGGACGGCGGCCAGTCGCTCGGCGTTTGCCGTCACCATGGTGGAGCCCGGTTCCAGCACGGCCGCGGCAGCCGGGATCACGCCGGGTGGCCGCGACTGGCAACGTTTCATCACGGCGACCAGCAGCGGGGCCATGTCCACGGCCCGCATGTCCCTCGCTGTATCTGGTGAACTCAGCTGCTCGATGAGCCGCGTCATGCGCGCTGCGGAATTGCTGATGGTCTCGATGGCGTCATCCATGAATGCCGGATTGTCCCGATGCCTGGCGGCATTGGATGCCAGCAGCTGCAGTTGCGCCACCGAGTTCTTCAAGTCGTGCATCACGAAAGCCGCGAAGCGGTTGAACGCGTCGAACTGCTGGCTCTCGGCCAGCTTCTTGTCGGCGGCTTGCTGCGCCAGGAGGGTTGCAACATGGCGACCCACGGTGCGCAGCAGGTCGCGATCCTCGAAAGTCATCTTGAAGGGTTCTGGCGGTGCCTGCAGCACCAGGAACCCGATCAAGTGATCGAGCTCCAGCAGCGGCGTGACGATGCGCCAACCCTCCGCTTCGTCGAGCAACCACTCCGGCAGTGCGATATTGCGATACAGGTCCGGATCGCCACGATACTCGCGCAGATCGATGACCCATTGACGATCCGCCAGGAAGCGCGGCAGGTCGTGGGCCGCAGTCACCGAGAGGTCCCGCTGTAGTGCGGAATCGTAAAGCGACCAGTTCGCGACCAGGTTGAATGCACCGCCGCCTTCGCCACGCATAAACAGCATCCCGCCAGGGCTCTCCAGTATCTGTGCGATGGCGCGGACGGACGCGACCTGGGCGTCCGTGTCGGTGTGGGTAGACAGCGTGTCGATGAAACGCAGCCACTCCACCCGGTAGTCGTACTTGTTGCGATAGAAGTGCTTGGCGACGAACACCCGCCAGCGCCGCCACAGCGACGGAGAAAGCACCAGCATGGCCAGCACCACGATGGCACCTGCAAAGAACAGGAGCCGCAGCGATTCTCCCCAACTGCCCCCGTGCACGCGCACGTAGTAACCGCCGATGGCCATCAGGACCAGGTACACACCGACAATCAGGAACGCCGTGGTGTAGAACACCATCTGCCGCGACACAAACAGCGTGGGTCTCTCGCGCGCCAGGCGGCTGAGGCCGATGCCCAGCAGCGGCACCAGCGCGGTGTAGACGAAACCCCTCAATGCCCAGGACTGTGCATCGAAACCGCCAAGCAATTGCGCTTGCGAGAACAGGAACAATTCGTAGGTGAGCTGCCCGCCCACGCCCACCACGCAGAACCGGATGGCCAGCGCTGCAGCCGGGGGAGCATTGCGCAGCAGCTGTTCGGCGTTGACCAGTCCGACAAGGGCCAGCACCAGACCCAACAGCGAATAGAGCTGCAGCGCGGAGGCATAGAACACACCCACGACCGCAACCAGCGCCGCGACTGCGACCAACCCGGCACTCAGGCGCCGCAGCCCTCGGCTTCCAGCCGAGTTGGCCAGAGAATCCAGCAACAGCAGCAGGGCTCCGAAATGCGCGACGCCTGCCAGCGGGATCAGCACTCCGAGCCAGGCCGTCGCGGCGATCAAGCCGCCCCCCTGCACGGCCACCAGCAACGACCACAGCACACACATCAGCAGCGCCGCGCGAATGCGGAAAGGGCGTCTCAAGGCGGGCTGTGGGGGCAGGCGCCAGGCAAGCAATGCCAGTGCCAGCGCACTGGTCAGATGGCTCCAGAGGGTGAGGTTCATCCCGTTGCGCTGCGGTCCGTCGACAAGGTGCGGGACTTGTCGCATGGGTGTGTTGAACTTGGCAACTGGACAGAGCGCTTATGTTAAGTGATGCCTGCGTGTCGGAATTGTTTACGACTCAGCACCTGCGGGTACCTGAGATTCGACCCAAAAACGCCTCTTTTTCTATTGAAATCAATACGTTGATGATCTCTGGCACGATGCCTGCATCTAGTCACACCGCAAGAAGCACATTGAGCTGGAGATACGCACTTGAAGATCAAACACCTGTTGGGCGTCGCACTGCTGGTTGTCGCCGGGCCTTCGATGGCAGGCGCCATCTCTGTCGACCTTGGGCTGCTGTCCGTGCCCGGTGCAGCGGTGATCGGCAATACCTTCGATGCCGCAGGGAGCTACACCGACGAATACCAGTTCACGATCGGCAGCTCGGCCACTGCCAGCGGCCTCACGCTGGAGTTCGACCTGTCGAACCGGCTCGGCATCGACGTCACCGGAATTTCGCTGTCAGGCTCCGGCGGCTTCTACGCCGCTGACTCCACGGCCAGCCTCTACAGCTTTGGCAGCCTGGGTGCGGGCACGTACACGCTGAGCGTCTACAGCAGTGTCTTCGCACCGAGCACATCTTCGCTCTTTGGTATCAACTGGGGCGTGGTCGGCTATGCAGGCGTGCTGTCCCTGGGCCCTTCGAGGTCGACTTCGGTGCCTGAACCCGGCACGCTGGCGCTGTTCGGCGCCGGGTTGGTGGGCATCGCGTTCGCCATGCGCCGCAGGAAACTGCACAGCTGAGCACCAGCAGACTCGCTCGTGATCAAAAGGCGGCGCTCTGCGCCGCCTTTTTCATTGGCGCCGCAGTACTGGTTGCGCTGCTGCTTCCATTCCCGGCAGTCCATGCCGCGCGGCTGCGGCCGGCCCTGTTCCGTGAGCTGGAGAACCTCTGCCATCCCATCGTGTTCGGGGTACTGACTTGGTCCGTCCTGAGGGTGCTGCAGGCCTGGTCATGGGCTACGCCTCCCAAGCGTGCGGTGTGGCTGCTCGCCGCGATGACTGCCTTTGGCGCAGCCACCGAGCTGCTGCAGCACTTCACCGGGCGAGACGCCTCATGGGTCGATCTGCTGGGGGATGTGATCGGCGCCGCCATCCCTCTGCTCCTCGTGACATGGCCCCGCCACCGGCTGCTCGCAGTGCTGCTGGCCGCCGCGCTGGCGGCGGTTGCCTGCGCACCGCTCGGCTGGACCCTGATCGCGTATGCATACCGCTATCAGCAGGCGCCACTGATCTGGCAAGTGGACTCAGCCCTGCTGGGCAAGTTCGCGCAATGGCAGCAGGGGAACTACCCGGGCCTGGCCCTCGAGGAGGTGCCCCCTGACTGGCGCGGCTATCGCGAGTTGCTCATCAGTGTCACCAACCCGAACGAGGAGGCCACCGAATTCTCGCTGATGGCCTATGACCATCGACAAACCTACCGCTACGAGGACAGCTACAACCGCAGCTTCGTGGTGCCACAGCACAGTACACAGACGTTTCGCGTACCCATCGAGGATATCGGTCGTAACCCCGCAGGCCGCGCTGTGGATTTGGGGTCAATGGGCAGCCTGGTCGTGTTCCAGGTCAACGAGACCGGATTGCAACGCATCAAGATCCTCAGAATCTCGTTGAGCCACTGAACGTTACTTGCTGACGTTCAAGACCAAAAATTGCAGAACCGGCTGACAGACAATCTGTCTGCTTGTTAAGACATATGCTGGAGCCTTGCCCGCGTACTAAGATTCGCCCCGACAAAGGCAAAACCGCTGCAAGGCGGTGACGCAAAGCCTCCGGTCTGATTGGTGAGGAACCGACAGATAGCGGGGCTGCCGGCTCCACTCACGGAAGTCGTCAGCTCAATCGCATCCGTCGAATTCACATAACCCGACGACCGCTGGTTTTGCGCCCTGAGGGAGGACGATGCGGACGTCGAAGTGGCGGTGCGGAATCTTGCTGGCAGCAGTGGGCTTCGGCTTGGCCGCATGCAACGGCGTCGGGTCGATCGGCGCATCGACCACATCCGCTTCTGCGCCACCTTCCAGCACGCCCAGCACGCCCAGCACGCCCACGGCGACCAACTCTGCACCGACAATTACTGGTTCGCCGGCCAGTAACGTAGCTGCCGGCAATGGCTACAGCTTTACGCCCACAGCCAGTGACGCCAACAACGACTCACTGGCGTTCTCGATCCAGAACAAGCCCTCATGGGCCAGCTTCAACACTGCAACCGGCCAGCTCACCGGTACGCCCAGCGCGAGCCAGGCGGGCACCTACCTGAACATCGCGATCAGTGTGAGCGATGGCAAGTCGTCTGCCTCATTGACCGCCTTCGCCATCACTGTCATTCCCGATGCTGCGACCGGCACGGCAACGCTGACCTGGACCGCCCCCACCCAGAACACCGATGGAAGTTCGTTGACGGATCTGGCCGGCTACCGCGTGTACCACGGCATGAGCCCCAACGCGCTCGATGAAATGACCCAGCTGCCGGGTGCCGGTGCGACCAACTATGTCTTCATGCAGTTGGCCAGCGGCACGCACTACTTTGCGGTGGCGGCCTACACCAGCAACGGCATGGAAAGCGCGCTCTCCAGCGTCGGTTCCAAGACCATTCTCTAGGTACTCGTCCCCTCGCGCCCGTAGCGATCCTCGAAACGCACGATGTCGTCCTCGCCCAGGTAGCTGCCCGACTGCACTTCGATGATGTGCAATGGCACCTTGCCGGGATTCTCGATGCGGTGCTTTTCGCCGATCGGGATATAGGTCGACTGGTTTTCCTCGAGCAGGAAGACCTTCTCGCCCAGCGTGATCCGGGCCGTGCCCGAAACGACGATCCAGTGCTCGGCGCGATGATGATGCAGCTGCAATGAGAGCTGCGCGCCGGGTTTGATGGTCAGCCGCTTCACCTGGAAGCGGTGGCCGGCATCGATGCCGTCATAGCTGCCCCAGGGCCGATACACCTCACGATGCAGCGAATGCTCGTAGCGGCCTTCGGCCTTCAGCCGCGCGACCAGCTGTTTCACATCCTGGACGCGATCCTTTGGCGCGACCAGCACCGCATCCTTGGTTTCGACGACGACGTGGTCCTTCAGGCCTACCGCGGAGACCAGCCGGCTCTCCGAATACAGATAGCAACCGTCGGAATCCTCCACCAGCACGTCGCCCTTGGCCACGTTGCCGCGCGCGTCGGCTGGCAGTGCCTGATGCAGCGCCGACCAGGAACCCACATCACTCCAGCCCGCAGCCAGCGGAACCACCACCGCATCGGCGGTCTTTTCCATCACCGCATAGTCGATGGAATCGCTGCGGCAGGCCTCGAAGGCCGCCCTTTCGACGCGCACAAAATCGAGATCGGGTTGTGCTCCCGCCAGGGCAGACCGTGCTGCCGCAGCAATATCCGGCGCGAACCGTTCCAGCTCCTGCAGATAGCGACCTGCCTGGAACAGGAACATGCCGCTGTTCCAGTAGTGGCCGCCGGCCTGCAGGAACTGCGCTGCCCGGGCTGCATCGGGCTTCTCGATGAATTGTTCGATGGCAAACACGCCGACCGAGGGCCCGTTCGCCGACTGCCGGATGTATCCGTAGCCGGTCTCTGGCGCCGTGGGGACAATGCCGAACGTGACCAGCTTGCCGGCTTCGGCCGCGGGTAATGCCGCACGAATTGCAGCCTGGAACGCCGGCACGTCACGAATGACATGGTCAGCCGGCAGAACCAGCAGCATTGCTTCGGGCTCGGCCCGCAGTGCCGCCAGTGCGATGGCGGGAGCGGTGTTGCGGCCAACCGGCTCCAGGATGATGGCCTGCGGCTGCACGTTGAGCTGCCGCACCTGTTCAGCGACCAGGAAGCGGTGTGCTTCATTGCAGACCACGATCGGAGGCGCGGCTTCCAGACCCTGCAGGCGCAACACGGTTTCCTGCAGCATGGTTCGCTCGCCGACCAGTGGCAGCAGTTGCTTCGGGTACAGCTCACGCGACAGCGGCCACAGGCGGGTACCGGAGCCGCCGGAAAGAATTACGGGAATGAACATGCACCAGGTCCTTTGATCATGCGAACTGATCCACCGAATCAGCGCGCCATGCTAGCAAAACCGCGAATCAGGGAATCGCTTGCTGTGTAAGGGAAACGCCTGCCAATCGCGCACACTGTAGACCGCGACCCGTGATTTCGTCGTCGCGCGCGACAGTTCGCGAGCTGTCATTGCGCATTGCGCCGCACGCATCAACCGCCTGCCGCCATCTGGAGACATTGTCTCGCGATTGGTTGCACAAGAAGCTGTTCGCCAGTCAAGGGCAAACCCACCGCGAGGTGGGGACGCAAAGCCTCCGGTCTGACGGTCGATGACCAGCAGATAGCGGGGTTGCCGGCATGCATCTTCGGCGATGCAGTCGTCAGCTTCTGCGCGTCTGTTTTTCATTCCCGCTCTCCGTGGCCAAGCGCTTCACACGGAGAACGGACATGACGAGCATCAACTGGCGCGCCGGAGCATTGGCAGTACTGGCTGGTCTGGCGCTGAGCGCCTGCGGCGGTGGCGACGATACGGGTTCATCCGCATCGAATGGGGTCGACAGCACACCTCCGACTGCGCCTGCGAACTCCGCGCCGCGCATCAGCGGCGCCCCCGTCACTATCGTAGAGGCCAGCACGCTTTACGAGTTCCGGCCCACTGCCACCGACGCGGATGGCGATTCCCTGACTTTCAGCGCGACCGGCCTGCCTGGCTGGGCGACCTTCGATGCACAGACGGGCGAGGTTTCCGGCACGCCAACGGATGCCGATGCCGGCACCACGGACAGCATCACGATCCAGGTATCCGATCAGAAGGCCAGCTCCGGACTTTCACCGTTCAAGATCAAGGTGAATGGCAAGGGCAAGGGCAATGGGTCTGGCCAGTCCACGAATTCGGCACCGACGATCGCAGGCAGCCCGGCAAATGCGGTGCAGGCGACTTCGCCTTACGTGTTCACGCCGACGGCAAGCGACCCAGACGGCCAGGCGCTGAGTTTCTCCATCGTAAACAAGCCCTCCTGGGCAGGGTTCAACGTATCCACCGGCACCCTTTCCGGCACACCTTCCGGTGCCAACGTCGGTGTCTACACGAACATCGTGATCGCCGTATCTGATGGTGCATTGAGCACTTCGCTGCCGGCCTTCTCGATCACCGTCACTGCGGCGCCGAATTCGCCGCCGCGCATCTCGGGTACACCTGCCACCAGCGTGGTGGCCGGCAATGCTTACAGCTTCACCCCCATTGCCAGCGATGCCGATAGCGACATGCTGGCCTTTTCCATCTCGGGCAAGCCCGCCTGGGCCGCGTTCAACACGGCCACCGGCAAGCTCAGTGGCACGCCTGCTTCGGGCCAGACCGGCCCGTACCTGAACATCGTCATCAGCGTCAGTGACGGCACGGCTTCAGCTGCGCTGCCTGCTTTCGCGATCACGGTAAGCCCTGCTCCCAACAGCGGCACCGCGACGCTGAGTTGGTCCGCGCCCACGCAAAACACCGACGGCAGTGCATTGACCGACCTTGCCGGCTTCCGCGTTTACCACGGCACCAGTCCCGATGCGCTGGATGAGATGACGCAGCTACCGGGATCCGGCACCAACACGTACCAGTTCAATCAGCTGGGAACAGGCGCCCATTACTTTGCTGTTTCGGCCTACACCGCCAGCGGTGTGGAAGGCGCGTTGTCGACGGTGGGATCGAAGATGATCCAGTAGACAGTTCTCGATGATGGTCGATCCGGAAATTCGAATAAGGGAATTGCTGAGCACGTAGGGGATACCCCTGATTCGTCATCTGTTAACTGGCCGCGATGACAGCGCACCGTGACGCGGCACGTCGACGCGAATGTGCCTTCTTTTCCAGCACTTCCTGACCATAACGGGTTTTGACAGAAGCGGGCCCGAAATGCATTGCAGGTTGCCTGCAGACAACCTGCGAGTCGCAGCCGGCAGAAAATCGCGCAGCACCACGATGACATCACCTGTCTGCCGCGATTTGGAGACATTGCATTTCAGCAGTCCTGGCGCAATGCTCGTGACCAGTTCAAGGGCAAACCCGCCGCGAGGCGGGGACGCAAAGCCTCCGGTCTGACGGTCGATGACCTACAGATAGCGGGGTTGCCGGCAGGCTCCATCGCGGAGCAGTCGTCAGCTTCTGCGCGTCTGCAAATTCATCACTGCTCCCACCAGGCAATGCGCACTGGCGTGGAGAGCGGCGATGGTCAAGGCAAACTCTCGTATCCTGATCCTGCTCGCAGTGGCGAGCCTGGGTCTGGCGGCGTGCGGCGGCAGTGACGGGTTCGGCGAATCAACCGCAACCTCGACTCCCCCGCCAGCTACTCCGCCCACCACGAATCCGCCGCCGGCTCAGCCACCGAATGTCGCGCCGACCATCAGCGGCACAGCCGCCACTTCGATCACGGCCGGCGAAGCCTATGCATTTCAGCCGAGCGCATTCGATTCCGATGGTGACACGCTCACGTTTGGCGCCACGGGCCTGCCCGCCTGGGCGACGATCAATCCGCAGAGCGGGCTGGTATCCGGCACGCCCGCTGCTTCCGATGTCGGCACCACTGCCGGCATCACGATCCTCGTGACCGATGGCAAGGCCACCGTCTCGCTGGCGCCGTTCCAGATCACCATCATCGCGGCGGTACCTCCGGTCCCACCTCCGCCTCCGCCGCCGGTCAACACTGCGCCCAGCATTGCTGGCGTACCAGCGAGCTCCGTGCAGGCGACCACTGCCTACAGCTTTGCGCCATCGGCCAGCGACCCGGACGGCCAGGCGCTGGTGTTCTCGATTGCCAACAAGCCTGCATGGGCCAGCTTCAGCACGGCCACGGGCATGCTGTCTGGTACGCCTTCGGCCGCGCAGGTGGCGACCTACAGCAACATCGTGATTGCCGTATCCGACGGCTCGCTCAGCACTTCGCTGCCGGCGTTTTCGATCACGGTCACCGCTGCGCCGAACTCGCCTCCGACCATCTCGGGCACTCCCGCCAACGCAGTGCAGGCGACCAAAGCCTACAGCTTCACGCCCAGCGCCAGCGATGCGGATGGCGACACGCTGACCTTCTCGATTTCCGGCAAGCCGTCGTGGGCCAGTTTCAATACCTCGACTGGCCGGCTGAGCGGTACACCGACAGCCTCCCAGGTCAACACCTACGGCGGCATCGTGATCTCGGTGTCGGACGGCAAGGCGAGCGCGTCGCTGCCGGCGTTCTCGATCAACGTCACCGCTGCACCGAACACGGCACCCACGATCTCGGGCACGCCAGTCACCAGCGTGGTGGCCGGCAGCGCCTACAGCTTCACCCCCACTGCCAGCGATGCCGATGGCGACATGCTGGCCTTTTCCATCTCGGGCAAGCCCGCCTGGGCGACGTTCAACACGGCGACCGGCAAGCTCAGTGGTACACCTGCTTCGGGCCAGGCTGGCTCCTACATGAACATCGTCATCAGCGTGAGCGACGGAACGGCTTCGGCTGCGCTGCCTGCTTTCGCTATCACGGTAAGCCCCGCTCCCAACAGCGGCACCGCGACGCTGAGTTGGTCCGCGCCCACTCAAAACACCGATGGCAGTGCATTGACCGACCTCGCCGGCTTCCGCGTCTACCACGGCACGAGCCCTGATGCGCTCGATGAAATGACCCAGCTGCCTGGTGCCGGCACCTCGACCTACATCTTCAACCAGCTGGCCAGTGGCACCCACTACTTCGCGGTTGCGGCTTACACCAGCAGCGGGACGGAAAGCGCTCTGTCGACTGTGGGTTCGAAGACCATCCTGTAGAGGGTTGCCCACGGAACTGAGAACTGACGCATGTCCGAACCGGACATAACGGCGCTTGCCGCCGATCGGAGACATGGGCTTTCCAAAAGCCCGCGCGTATAAATGGTAGCCAGTTCAAGGGCAAACCCGCCGCGAGGCGGGGACGCAAAGCCTCCGGTCTGAGGGTCGATGACCTGCAGATAGCGGGGTTGCCGGCAGGCTCCTTCCGTTGGTGCTGTCGTCAGCTTCTGCGCTTCTGCAAATCACGGCACCGCTCGGCCAGGCAATGCGATCCGGTTGGGAGATCGGCATTGGCACGGATTGACGCGCGTATCTTGATTCTGGCTGTAGCGATGAGCGTTGGCCTGGCGGCTTGCGGCGGTGGTTCGACCGATTCGTCGGCTACTTCGGTCCATCAGCTCCCTTCGAACCCGCCTTCCTCGACCAACTCGGCACCGACCATTTCCGGAATTCCGGGTGGCAGCGTTGTTGTCGGGAGTTCTTACAGTTTCACGCCCAGCGCGAATGATGCCGACGGCGACACGCTGGCCTTTGCGATCCAGAACAAACCGTCCTGGGCGACATTCAATACCTCAACCGGCAAGTTGAGCGGTGCTCCGACGTCAAACCAGGTCGGCTCCTACCTCAACATCGTGATCGCAGTGAGCGATGGCAGCGCATCAGCGACACTGGCGACATTCGGCATCACGGTGAGCCCGGCCGGCCCCAACGGCACGGCCATCCTGAGCTGGACTGCGCCCACGCAGAACACGGACGGCAGCCAGCTCACGGATCTGGCCGGCTACCGCATTTACCACGGCACCACCCCCAACGCACTGGACCAGATGACCCAGTTGCCAGGTTCGAGCACCACCAGCTATGCGTTCGATCAGCTGGCCAGCGGCACGCACTATTTCGCTGTTGCGGCCTACACCAGCGGAGGCACGGAAAGCGCGCTTTCCAGCGTCGGGTCGAAAACGATTATGTAGCCAAGGCCATTTACGCCCGGCGATTAGGGAACCTGCTGCGCTCACGTGTATGCTCGCAGCTCGATAGTACCGGGCGATGCACGATGCAATTCAGAATAGAACAGGGTCGCTGTTGAACCCCTCTGCGCTTGCAGGTCGCCTTCGGCCGCTATCTCAAGTACCTGACCTGGCCGTCGCATGGCGGTCGCTCGAAGCTGACTCGGACTGCACTTTCTTTCAGTCCTGGCTATGGATCGAGACTTGGCTGCAAGTGTGCGCGGATTGCGAGAACATTCAGGTTTTTGAATGCCATTCCGGTAACGAGTTGGTGGCCCTGGCGGTGCTCGGCCTCGGTAGTATTCGGCGTCGACACCTCGTTACAAGCCGGCAACTCGTGCTGAGCCAGTCCGCAAATCGAGAACGCAATGTTCTCGTTGAGTTCAATGAGTTGCTGTGTCGGCGCGGCCATGAAGCAGAGGCAACCCGGCAACTGCTCTTGAAGGCTCTGAATTGCCCCGAATGCGATGAGCTGCAGGTCTCCTACGGGCCGGAAGAGATGTGGATACGGCACGCGACCGCATACAAGGGAGTTCGTGGCGTCGTGGACTGGGCGTCCAGATCATGGTCCGCACCGCTGTCAACTGAGACGACGGTGCAATCCCTGCTCTCTACACTTTCTTCCAGCCGTCGTTCCCAGTTGCGGCGTACCCTGCGCGAATTCGAAAAGGACGGCCCGCTATCGCTGTCCTCAGCCGCCACCAAGGATGAAGCGCTGGAATACTTTCATCGTCTTGGCGACCTGCATACGCAGCGGTGGCTGAAGGAAGGGGTGAGGGGATCCTTCTCCAATCCCATGTGGAAGAGTTTCCACGTTGCCCTGATCAAGAAGGGCTTCGACGCAGGCGCCATCCAGCTGCTGCGTATCACGAGCGGCAATGCGGAAATCGGCTACATCTACAACTTCATCTGGCGGGGCGCCGTGCTGATGTTGCAGACAGGCTTCTTGCGGAATTCGCAAAACGTAAGAAGGTCAGGCTACGTATCCCACCTGCTGGCCATGCAGTTCAATGGTCGGCTGGGGATGCGTGAATATGATTTTCTTCCAGGTGACTACGAATACAAGCGCGTACTTGGGAAGCAGGGACGTACGTATGTCTCGATTCGATTCCAGCGCAAGAACCTCAAGTTCACGGTCGAGAATGCGGCCGTGTGGTGTGTCCGCCGGATTCGGAGTGCAGCCTCAAGGCTGAGGCTGGCCAAGCCTCTTTCAAAGCACACACTCTTGGGGCTTCTGGCCTTCACCCCGCCGGTATATCAGGAAGTGCTGGCCCTTCTGGCCTGAAGAACTCCCTACCGCTTCCCCACCTCCACATACTCCCGCTTGGTCGCCCCCGTATACAACTGCCGGGGCCTGCCAATTCGCATCGCCGGATCCGAAATCATCTCCTGCCAGTGCGCAACCCACCCCACGGTTCGTGCGATGGCAAACATCACGGTAAACATCGAGCGCGGAATGCCCAGCGCGCTGTAGATGATGCCGCTGTAGAAATCCACGTTCGGGTACAGCTTGCGCTCGACGAAGTAGGAATCCTTCAGTGCCAGCTCTTCGAGCCGCACTGCAAGCTCCAGCAGCGGGTTGTTCTTCTGCCCCAACTGCTCCAGCACCTTGTAGCAGGCGGCGCGAATGATCGTCGCGCGTGGGTCGAAGTTCTCGTACACGCGGTGCCCGAAGCCCATGAGCCGGAAGTGGCTGGACTTGTCCTTGGCCATGGCCACGTACTTGGGGATGTTCTCCACGGTGCCGATCTGCTCGAGCATGGCGAGCACGGCCTCGTTGGCGCCGCCGTGCGCAGGGCCCCACAGGGCCGACACGCCCGCCGAGATGGCCGCATACGGGTTCGCGCCGGTGCTGCCCGCCAGGCGCACCGTGGAGGTGCTGGCATTCTGCTCGTGGTCGGCGTGCAGGATGAACAGCAGGTCCAGCGCTTCGGCGGCCACGGGCTCCACGTGATACGGCTCGCAGGGCACGGCGAAGAACATGTTCAACAAGTTCGCGCTGTACGACAGGTCGTTGCGCGGATAGACGAATGGCTGCCCGAGCGAATGCTTGTAGGCCGCCGCGGCAATCGTGGGGATCTTCGCAATGATGCGATGGGCAAAAATCTCGCGGTTGCGCGGGTTATGGATGTCCATCGAGTCGTGATAGAAGGCCGACATCGAGGCAATGACGGCCGACACCATCGCCATCGGGTGCGCGTTGTGGTGGAAGCCACCGAAGAAGCGCAGCAGCGACTCGTTGATCATCGTGTGATGACGGATGTCGGCGTTGAACTTTTCCAGCTGTGCCTTGGTGGGCAGTTCTCCGGAGAGCAGCAGGTAGCACACCTCCATGAAGGTGCTCTTGCCCGCCAGCTGTTCGATCGGATAGCCCCGGTGCAGCAGCACACCGGCATCGCCATCGATGTAGGTGATCTTGCTCTCGCAGGCAGAGGTGACGCCAAAGCCGGGGTCGTGGGTGAATACCCCATGGTCCCTGGCGATGTTGGCGATGTCGAGTACGGCCGGGCCGATGGTGCCGCTCTTGACAGGCAGGAGGCTCTTCTTGCCCGAGGCAAGATCAGTCAGTTCGAAGTTCTTGTCGGCCATGGCGTGCATTTTCCGCAGGGTGTTTTGCCCAAGCCTACACGCTCCAAGCAGTCAATGCACCGGCAGCCTATTGCACAACCTTGATGTATTCGCCAACCGGGAGCGGCTTGTCCGGATACACACCGTTGATCAGTTCCAGCTCTTCCTTGTGGTACTTCTGGGCCGGGATGTCCTTGGCATAGTCGGCCAGGCGGGTCTTGGCCGTGGCACGCACGATCGAGATGCGATAGGGCTCGGCCAGTGTGTATTCAGAAGCCCGGAGATCGCGCGTGGTCTCGGCCACCGACCGGAACAGGCCGTCGGCCTCGGGTCGCCCGTTGCGCGACGAGCGGCTGGCACCGGCGTACAGGAATGCGCTGCTGCCACGATACACGACGATGTAGCGGATTGGCCCCTGCCCCTCGTCCAGCGGCGAGCCGCTCCGCGTAAGCACGGAATAGCCCGGCATGCCGTTGATGGTGATGGCTTCGCCACCGGCCAGCGTCACACCCTTCAGGTGTTGCAACAGATACTCACGCGGGCCCTGGTCGGCGGGCCGCTGTTCGGCCGTGATCTGCATGATGCTTTCGAAGTTGCGCGTGTAGGCCAGGATGCGGTCCTTTTCGTTGTCGATGTGCCAACCACGCGGGAAGGCCAGCGTGATGCCCATGTCCGCGTGGTAGAAGCGGTTGTCGCGCACCACGCCCTGCGCGCGGCTCGACCCGAATGCCAGCCCGTCCATGGCGTGCATGTACACATCGCGATTGGTGACCCAGGGCTTCTCCGGTTCACCCAGCTGCGCCGTGGCGCGGTTTGCCGCGGCAGCGCGGTCGTCGGGCGCCGGGTGATCCGAGAACACTCCGTGGTAGATGTTCGGCTCGCGCCCTTCGGCGCGGGCGGCGTCGATCTCGAAACGCTCCTGTGCCCGGAAGGTCTCGAACACCTCGCGCATCGCATGCGGATCGTAGCCGGCACGCGCCATGTACTTCATGCCCAGCGCGTCGGCCTCGGACTCCGCCTCGCGACCATAGCCCTGGATCCAGGCCGCCGAACCGATGCTCGCGATATCGGCCAGCACCGGCGACCCGGTGAGGATAACCGCAGCCATGGTCAGCAGGTCAGCCGCCGCCATCTTGCTCTCGGCGCGCGCCGGATGGCGCGCGATCACGTGACCCATCTCGTGGCCCAGCACCCCGGCCAGCTCGGCCTCGGAGTTCAGATAGGGCAGCAGCCCGCGATACACGTAGACGTAGCCGCCACCGGTGGTGAAGGCATTGATCGAACCTTCATCCAGCACCGTGAAATGCCATTCCAGGTCCGGCAGGTCGCTGGCGCGTGCCACGCGCTGCCCGACGTCGTTGACATAGTCCTGGATCGCCTGGTCTTCGTAGATGCCGTAGAAGCGCGTGATTTCATCGTAGTAGCGCCGCGATTCCTCGATCTCGCCCTTGCTGGAGGACAGCACAACATCGTTGCCGCCGGTGGCTGGGTTGTGGGCACAGGAAACCAGCAGGCCGGCCGCAGCGGCACCAATGGCGAGACGGATCAGGACCGAGCGAGCTTGCACAGGCGGCATTCTACGCCGCCCGGGCGAGGCGGCGGATTAACGCGCGGCTGCGCTCTTCGAAGCGTACTTCTTGCGGAACTTGTCGACGCGACCGGCCGTGTCGAGCATCTTCTGCTTGCCCGTGTAGAACGGGTGGCAGGCGGAACAAACTTCGATCTGCAGATCCTGACCCAGCGTCGAACCGGTCTTGAACGTGTTGCCGCAGCTGCAGACCACGTTGATCTCGGTGTACTGAGGATGGGTATCGGCTTTCATGGCGGGCTCCAAAGGGGGCGCGCAGTCTAGCGGGCGCCGGCGCCTCCGGCAACCGGCTGGAAAGACCTCCAGGGGCTTCCCTCACTTATCCCCAGTTTTTGTGGATAACTCTGTGTACGAAGTCAGTCACCGGAGTGTGAATTTGCGGAAATATTGCATTTCTGCTGCATTGGTCAAATTATGACCAGCACTTTTTACCCTTTTCAGTCAATGGGTTACGAGTTCAATATCGCGTGAAGTAACGCGATTCGCCCGTAATTCTTTCAAATCCGGCCGCCGGCCCGGTGCTGTGGATAGGTGCTCAGTGCCGATGCAGAAAACCGCCTAACTACGCGCCGCTGTTTGCGATTTTGGGGCTCGGGAGAAAGCCCGCGACCAGCTCGTTCAGATACTGGAAGCCGCGTGGGGTGGCATGCCACTGGCCGTCCCATTCGGCGAGCCCCTGCGCGGCCAGCTGCTGCAGCGGCGCGGCAATGACATCGAACGGCTGGCCGGTGCGCTGTGTAAACAGATCCGGGTCAAAGCCCTGTTTCAGGCGCAGCGCGTTCATCATGAATTCGAAGGGCAGATCGGCTGCGGGCACCTGCCGCCATTGCGGTCCCTCAGCCGCGCCAGCGAAGTAGCGGCGGGGCTCGCGCAGATGGGTACTGCGCTCGATGGTGATTCCAGCGTTTGCGGTCGCGTCCTGAGTCACCTTGCCATGCGCACCGGCTCCGGCGCCGAGATAGTCGCCGAAGCGCCAGTAGTTGAGATTGTGGCGGCAGGTGCGACCGGCGCGCGCGTAGGCCGACACCTCGTACTGCTCGTGGCCATGCGCGGCCAGCAATACCTGGCACTCGACCTGCATCGACCAGGCCAGATCTTCATCGGGCAGCGGCGGTGGGCGCGCCGCGAACAGCGTGCCGGGCTCCAGCGTCAGCTGGTAGTGCGAGACATGTGCGGGCGCCAGCGCGAGCGCGTTGGTCACATCGGCCAGCGCGCCGGCCAGGGTCTGGTCGGGCAATGCGTACATCAGGTCCAGGTTGAAGTTGGCCAGATCTGATGCGTGCAGTTCCTCCGCAGCGCGCAGTACGTCCGAGGGCTGATGGATGCGCCCCAGGGCCTTCAATGTTTCACCATCGAAACTCTGCGCGCCCAGGGACACCCGATTGATGCCGGCAGCTCTGTATTCGGCGAAGCGGCCCCGCTCGACGGTGGCAGGGTTGGCCTCGAGGGTCACTTCCGCATCAACGGCAATGTTCAAGACGTTGCGGATGCCCTCGAACAAGCGCCCCAGCGCGTCGGGCGCGAACAGGCTCGGTGTTCCGCCGCCCAGGAAGATGCTGTGCACTTCCCGGCCAGCCACGCGCGGCGCCTGTATGGCCACGTCGGCCAGCAACGCTTCGACATACCGTTGCTCGGGAAGAGTGTCGCGCAGCGTGTGCGAGTTGAAATCGCAGTACGGGCATTTGCGCACGCACCAGGGGAAGTGCAGGTACAAGGCCAGCGGTGGCAGCGGGGGCCCGGTGCTCATCGCAGCAGTGCCACCAGGCCGGCCAGTGCAATACCGCGATGGCTCACCGCATTCTTGTCGGCGGCGGACATCTGCGCCGCGGTGTGCTCGCCACCTTGCGGAATGAACAATGGGTCATACCCGAAGCCGCCCTTGCCGGCTGGCACCGTGCCAATCCGTCCCTCCCAGCTGCCACGTGCGACCAGCGGCGCGGGGTCAGCCGCGTCACGCACGTAGGCGATCACGCAGCGATATCGTGCGCTGCGTTCCGACTCCCTCACGGCAGCCAGTTCCTTGAGCAGCAGCGCATTGTTGTCGGCATCGCTGGCGTAAGCGCCGGCATAGCGCGCCGACCAGACACCAGGCCGGCCGCCCAGCGCATCGACCTCGATCCCCGAATCATCGGCCAGCGCCGGCAGGCTGGCCGCGCGCGATGCATGGCGGGCCTTGAGCAGGGCATTGGCTTCGAAGGTAGTGCCGGTCTCCTCGGCGGGATCAATGCCAAGCACGGTCTGCGGAATCACTTCGATGGCAAGTGGCGCCAGCAGTGCGGCGATCTCGCGCAACTTGCCGACATTGCCGGTGGCCAGTACCACGCGGCGCGGCGCATTCATGGGGATCTAGCCCGCTGCCAGCGCCGCAAGCTGTGCGGCAAACAGTTGCGCCGTACCCTGGTGCGCCAGGTCCAGCAGCTGGTCCACCTCATCGCGGCGCATCGCATGGCCTTCGGCCGTGCCCTGCACTTCGATGAAGCCGCCGCCGCTGTTCATCACCACGTTCATGTCGGTTTCGGCGGTGGAATCCTCCACATAGTCCAGGTCCAGCACGGCGCGGCCGGCCACGATACCGACCGACACTGCGGCCACCTGCCCATGGATGGGGTCGGCGATGCCCTTCTCGCGCTTGAGGCGCGCACAGGCATCCGCCAGCGCGACCCAGCCGCCAGTGATCGCCGCGGTGCGCGTGCCGCCGTCGGCCTGCAGCACATCGCAGTCCAGCGTTACTGTGCGCTCGCCCAGCGCGGCCAGGTTCAGCGCCGCGCGCAGCGAGCGACCGATCAAGCGCTGGATCTCCTGCGTGCGACCGGACTGCTTGCCCTTGGCAGCCTCGCGCGCACCGCGCGTGTGGGTTGCCCGCGGCAGCATGCCGTATTCGGCAGTGACCCAGCCCTGGCCCTTGCCGCGCAGGAAGCCCGGAACGCCTTCCTCGATGGTTGCCGTACACAGCACGCGCGTGTGGCCGAACTCCACCAGCACCGAACCTTCGGCATAGCGCGTGAACGAGCGCGTGAAGCGCACTGGTCGCAGCGCATCGACTGCCCTGCCATCGTGCCGCGCCGTGCTCATTGCAACCTCAGCGCAGCGACCGTGGAATTGTCGGCAGTGGGCCCGCCGCGCTTGACGGAGAACTCGGCCAGCGCCTGCAAGGCCGTCTTCAATGGCACACTGGAAAACAGCGACGCGGCGATGTCCTCGTCCAGCAGGTTGGCCCAGAAGCCGTCGCTGCAGACCAGCAGTGCATCGCCCGCCTCGACGCGGATGCTGCGGCCGATCAGCATCTCCGGCAGGAGGGGATCGCCACCCAGGCAGGTCTCGACGTAGTTGCGCATGGGATGGCTCTGCGCCTGCTGCGAGCTGATCAACCCTTCCTGCACCAGCAGTTCCACATGGCTGTGGTCGCGGGTGCGGCGGATCACGTGCCCGTCACGCAAATGGTAGATGCGGCTGTCGCCGACATGGGCCCACCAGGCCGTGCCGTCCTGCACGAGGCAGACCGCCCCGGTGGCGCGCGGCCTGAGCTCCAGCGGCATCTGCGCGCCCAGCGCGACCATGCCAGCATGCGCCGCACCCAGCGACTGGTGCAGAAAGGCCAGCGGGTCGAGCATGGGACGCGGCTGCGCCGCAAAGCGTTGCAGCAGCGTCTTGCGCGCAAGCTCGGCCGCGCGCGCGCCATCCGCGTGGCCGCCCATGCCGTCAAACACGGCAATGATGGCGATTTCGGGTTCGACGACGGCGGCGACGCGATCCTGGTTTTCTTCCCGCGCACCAATGAGGCTGAGCTCGGCAAATTCGACGTGCAAGACCGGCCCCCGGGGCGTTCGGCTAAACTGTTGCGCGATTATTGCATTGCATGGGACGAAGGGGCAGCCATCGATGATTGTCAGCATGACCGGCTTTGCCCGCGCCGAAGCACAGCTTCCGACCGGCATCCTCGTCGCCGAACTGCGCAGCGTGAATCACCGCTACCTGGAAGTGGCGCTGCGGCTGCCGGAAGAGCTGCGTGCGCTGGAGCCGGAACTGCGCGGCCGGCTGCAGAAGGAATTGAGGCGCGGCAAGGTCGACTGCACTTTTACTTATCGCGCCGCCCTGCAGGACGAGCGCGGGCTGGCGCTGGACAGTGCCCGTGCGGAGCACCTGTCTGCCCTGCTGCGTGAGCTGACCGGCCTGGCCCAGAAGAGCGGCGTACAGCTGCAACTTGGCGTCATGGACCTGCTGCGCTTTCCCGGTGTGCTGCGCGAGACAACGACCGAACCCGAGGCATTGCTGGGCGCGGCCCGCGAATTGTTTGGCCAGGCGCTCGCCAATTTGAAGGTGATGCGCGCCAGCGAGGGGTCGCGCCTCGGGGAACTGGTGCTGGACCGCTGCGGGCAGCTCGCGGACCAGGTCGCGCAAGTGCGTGTGCGCCTGCCGGAGGTGCACGCGTCGATCCGCACCCGCTACCTGGAGCGGCTCGCGGAACTGGATGTCGGCGTCAACACCGAGCGGCTGGAACAGGAGATCGCCTTGATCCTGCAGCGCATGGACGTGGCTGAAGAACTGGACCGCCTCGACGGGCATATCGCCGAAACCCGGAAGATCGTGGCTGGCGATGATGCCGCCGGCCGGCGCCTGGACTTCCTGATGCAGGAGTTCAACCGCGAGGCGAACACGCTTTCTTCCAAGTCGCAGGACCTGGCCACCACGCGCCTCGCGGTGGACATGAAGGTATTGATCGAGCAGATGCGCGAGCAGGTTCAGAACATCGAATAGGTGAGTGCTTCATTAAGTTTCGCATTGGCAGTTGTTTGCTTGAACTGCCTTGAAGTGCTTGCTCTAGAATCGTCGCGGACTCCGTATGGGCATTCAGCCGGAGCGACACCACCCGGTGTCGGCGCGCCGAGGGAGGAGACCACTCGATGGCGGGCGCACAATCACCCTTGGGGCGAGAGGTAGCAGGTGCGGCGCCTGCCCGGCGCGAACGAATTGGCTGGGCAGATGCGGCCCGTGGCATCGGCATCGCAACTGTCTTTTTTGGCCACTATCTGCAAGATCTTGCGCCGCATGACCTGGTCGCGTCAGACGATCTGCGGTTTCTGTACTCTTTTCATGTCCCCTTCTTTTTTGTGCTTTCCGGGTGCTTTGCACATCGGGAGCCGAGGTTCTGGAAGCAGCTGAAGGTGCTTGCGATGCGTCGACTCTTGCCGGTCCTGTTTTTTGGCATCTGCTTCGGACTTCTTGACACCGTGGCGAGATTGCGCCATGGAAATATCGACGCGGATTGGATCGAAGAGATGATTGGCGACTACCTGATGGGGCGTCCCCTGCTTGATTGGGTTACGTGGTTCCTGGTGTGTCTCTTTGTTTGCGAGTTGTTGGCCTATTTCATCGTTGACCGCCTGCGCACACCATTCGAGCAATTCGCTACTGGTGTGCTACTGATCCTCATCGGAGCAACTTTTGGAAATCGGACGAATCATTCTTCAGAGGGAATCGCTTTCTACTTTGGGGAATTCTGGTTCTTTAGCGAAGCCATCGTCGCGGTGGGCTTCTACCTTGTGGGCCACACACTGAGACCTTGGCTGACTGAAAATCTGAACTCGGCCCATAGAGCAAGCTTAGTCATGGTCAGTGGCTTCCTTCTGGTTCTAGTGACCTTTCAGCGCAATACCATCGCTGGGGAACCAGTAGTTGTGATGATGGCCTCGCGCAGCCACGGAAACGTCATCTGGTTCTGTGTAACGGCCCTTGCAGGAAGCCTTGCCTTGTTGGGCGCAGGGGCACTGCTGAGCAGTTGGAAACTGTTGCAGAAGATCGGTAGAAATACAGTGCCACTGCTGGGACTGAACGGCCTCTTCTTTGGAGGTCTGAACCAGCTGGCCATCCGCCACATTCACGATCCCACGTCACGCGCTGGCGTCGCGCTGGTGGCGGCGGGCGTTACCATCGCGTCATTGTTGCTTTGTGCGCCGTTGGTGACTCTGCTGCGCAATCTCGTACCCCAGCTCATAGGCAACCCCCGCAAGAGCGGCCCACTGCTCCCAGCGCTTGAGTGAACGGTGCCGGCACCACGGGCAGCTGCCCGCACCAGGACTACCAGATCGTCACCAGCTTGTCGCCCGAGTTGACCATCGGGTCGTCCGCCTTGCATTGGAAAGCCTGTGCAAACGCGGGCACATTGGTGGGCGTTGCGTTGGCGCGGATGCGCCCGGGCGAATGCGGATCAGAGGCCAGCTGTACCTTCAGGGCCTCGGGCCGCACCTGATCGCGCCATACCGCGGCAAAGCCGAGGAAGAATCGCTGGTCGCGGGACAGCCCGGCGAGATTCGGATCGGGCTTGTCGCGGGTGGCGATCTGCAACGCGTCGTAGGCGATGTTCAGGCCACCCAGGTCGGCAATGTTCTCGCCCAGTGTCAGGTTGCCGTTGATCTTCTCGCCCTGCAGCTTGTAGCCGTTGTATTGCTTCACCAGCTGGCCGGTCAGCGAGGCGAAGTTCTTCGCGTCGGCCTTGCTCCACCAGTTCTCCATGTTGCCGCTGGGGCCGAATCGCGCACCCTGGTCGTCGTAACCGTGGGTGAGTTCGTGCCCGATCACTGCGCCGATGGCGCCATAGTTCAGCGCGTCATCAGCCTTGGGATCGAAGAACGGCGGCTGCAGGATGGCGGCCGGGAACACCACCTCGTTCTGCAACGGGTTGTAGTAGGCATTGACCGTCTGCGGCGTCATGGTCCACTCGGTCTTGTCGGTCGGCTTGCCGATCTTGTCCAGGTCGTAGCGGTAGTTGAACGCCTGCGCGGCCGCCATGTTGGCGAAGTAGCTGTCGCGCGAGGTGGCAAGTCCGCTCCAGTCGCGCCACTTGCTCGGATAGCCGATCTTCGGCGTGAACGTCTCCCACTTCTCCAGCGCCTTGGCGCGGGTTGCGTCGCTCATCCAGGTCAGCGCATCGATGCGCTCCTTCAGTGCAGCGCGCAGGTTGTCGACCAACTGCACCATGCGGTCGTGCGATTCCTGGGGAAAGGCCACCTGGACGTAGATCTGGCCCATGGCCTCGCCGGCCCCGAATTCGATCTGCGCCAGCACCCGCTTCCACAGCGCCTTGATTTCCTGCTGGCCGGACAGCGTCTTGTTGTAGAAATCGAAGTCCTCGTTGACCAGCGCGTCATTGAGGAAGGGCGAGGCGCCATCCACCAGGCGGAAGCGCAGATAGCTCTGCCACTGGGCCACCGGCACATCGCTCAGCATCTTGTTCACTTCGCCGTAGAACTCGGGCATGGCCAACGAGAACTTCGCCGGGCGCGCCACCATCTGCGAGTCGAAGAACGCGGACCACGGGAAAGCCGGGGTCAGCGCGTCAGCCTGCTCGATGCTCACCGGGTTGTAGTACAGCGACACGTCGCGCGAGAGCTCTTCGCTGGACCGCGACGCCCTGGCCAGCCTGGTCTCGAAGGCCATGACATCGGCAGCCTGCTTCGTCGCATCGGCTGCCGGCACGCCCGACAGTTCCAGCACTTTGCCGATGTGCTTCACATAGGCGTCGCGGATGTCCTTCTTGCTGGCATCGAAGTAATACGTCTTGTCGGGCAGACCGGTGCCACCCTGGGTGGCAAAGGCGATCTTCATCGCCGAATCCTTGAAGTCGGCTTCCGATTCAAAATCGAACAGGGGGTTCTCGCCGCGCGCGGCCACCGTCCGCAGATACGCCGCAATCGAGGCGGCGTCGGTCAGCGCATCAATTTCGGCGAAGCGGCTGGCGAGCGGCTGGATACCTTCCGCATTGCGTTTGGCCTGGTCCATGCCAGTGGCCCAGAAGTCGGCGATGATCTTCTCGATGCCGGTCGGATCCGCTTCTGCGGCGGCCTGCTCGGCCAGTTGCTTCTGCACTTCCAGCGAGCGCTCGCGCAGCACGTTGAAGGCACCCCAGCGAGTCTGGTCCGCCGGAATCGGATTGGCGGCCAGCCATTTGTCGTTGGCATAGGCCGCCAGGTCGCGGCACGCGTTGCCGGCCGGATCCAGGTCGGCGGGGCTGAAGCGGATCGGCTGGATCAGCTTGCTCTCGTCGAGCTTCCAGATCGTTGCCGTCTTTTCCTGTGCTGCCTTGTGGCAGCCACCCAGTGTCAGCGCCACCGCAACGCCAACGGGAAGAAGCAGACGCAAGTTCAGAGCGGGCGTGGTCATTGGAACTCCTCGGAGAGCCTTATTGTTTCATTAGGAGAACAATAATCGTTATATCAAGCTGATTGGAATCTTTGCTGTGTAAATTGTCGGCGCCAGCACCGCCAACCGGGAAGCGGACTTTGCGCGAGCCTCCGCGCATGCGCAACGCTTGATCGCGTGGCGGGCAGGTATATTGCCGGCCCCATGTCCACAGCGCGCCTTTTTGTGATCTCTGCTCCCTCCGGGGCTGGCAAGACCAGCCTGGTCAAGGCACTGCTGGAGCGCCTGCCCGGCTTGCGCGTATCCACCTCGCATACGACCCGGTCACGTCGCCCGACGGAGGAGAACGGCCGCGAGTACTACTTCGTCGACAACACCGAATTCGACCGGATGGTGGCCGACAAGGCCTTTCTTGAACATGCTCGTGTGTTCGACAACCAGTACGGCACGAGCCGTGCCCAGCTGGAGGAAAAGCTCGCTGCCGGCCATGACGTGATTCTGGAGATCGACTGGCAGGGCGCGCGGCAGGTGCGCTCACTGGTGCCTGACTGTCGCAGCATCTTTATCCTGCCCCCCTCGCGCGAGGCCCTGCGCAGCCGGCTGACCAACCGCCATACCGACAGCGCCGCCGTGATCGAACGGCGACTGGCCGACGCCGTGACCGACATGTCGCACTACCTGGAATTTGACTATGTCGTGGTCAATGACGACTTCGAGACGGCCGCGGACCAGCTGGCGCGGATCATTCGAGGCAATGGCGCACCCTATGCCGCGCAAAGGCCGGAAATCGTGCAGATAACGGCCAATCTGCTAAGCTTTCCAACCCCTTAGAGAACCTATTTCCACAGGCGAACCATGGCCCGAGTAACCGTCGAAGACTGTCTGCCCAACGTAGAGAACCTGTTCCAGCTGGTGTTGCTGGCCGCAGCGCGCGCGCGCCGCCTGGCCAATGGTGCCGAGCCAACGGTGCCGGTAGACAACGACAAGGTGACGGTCATCGCGCTGCGCGAGATCGCGGAAGGCAACATCACTCCCGAGATGCTGGTCGAGCCGGAGCCCGAGCCGGAGCCAATCGTCAACGACATCGACGCGCAGCTCGAGAATTTCCGCGCCCCGCAGTTCGGCCTGGGAGAGTAGTCGCCCCCGCATATGGATATTGCGCAATCGCTGCTTGGCCTGATTCCAGGTACCAGCGCGCGGCGCACCCCCGGCCTCTCGGAGCTGCTCGGCCAGGCAGAAACCTACCTGCCGCCCGAGCAGGTTGAACGCATCCGTCAGGCCGCCGAGTTCGGGGCCGAGGCCCACCTCGGCCAGAAGCGCCTCTCGGGCGAACCCTACATCTCTCATCCGCTGGCGGCCGCCGAGCTGCTGGCCGAGCTGCATCTGGACGCCGACACGATTGTCGGCGCCATCCTGCACGACGTCATCGAAGATACTCCCGTCGCCAAGGACGAGATCGAGCGGCGTTTCGGAAAGGACGTGGCCGAGATCGTCGACGGCGTCACCAAGCTCGACCAGATCAAGTTCAAGAGCCGCGAGGAAGCGCAGGCCGAGTCCTTCCGCAAGATGCTGCTGGCCATGGTGCGCGACCTGCGCGTCATCATGGTCAAGCTGGCAGACCGCACGCACAACATGCGCACGCTGGATGCGATGTCGGCACCGCGGCGCCGGCAGATCGCGCGCGAGACGCTCGACATCTACGCGCCAGTGGCCGAGCGCCTCGGCCTGTACAAGATCAAGCTGGAGCTGGAGGACCTGGGCTTTCGCGCGTTGTACCCGCAGCGCTACCGGGTGATCGAGCGCGCGCTGAAGCGCGCGCGCGGCAATCAGAAGGAATTCCTCGGCAAGATCCAGGACCAGCTCGAGCAGGCCATGAAGAAGGCCGAAATTCCGGGCAAGGTCGAATCACGCGAGAAGCATCTCTACAGCATCTACAAGAAGATGCGCCGCAAGCGCTCGATGCTGGCCCAGGTGGTGGACGTGTATGGCCTGCGCATCCTGGTGGATTCGATCGACACCTGCTATCGCGTGCTCGGCATTGTGCATGCCACCTACCGGCCGATGCCGGGGCGCTTCAAGGATTACATCGCCATCCCGCGCGTGAACGGCTACCAGTCGCTGCACACCACGCTGTTCGGCCCGAATGGCGTGCCGATCGAGGTGCAGATCCGCACCAGCGACATGCACAGCGTGGCCGAGTCCGGCGTGGCCGCGCACTGGAAGTACAAGAACAACGGCAGCAAGGACGGCAGCAGCGATTCAGCGCAGCAGGAGCGCGCGCGTGCCTGGATCAATCATCTGATGGAGATGCAGGCCAGCGGCAATGCCGAGGAATTCATCGAGAGCGTGAAGGTGGACCTGTTCCCGGACAAGGTCTATGTGTTCACGCCCAAGGGCGCGATCCTGCGCCTGCCACGTGGCGCCACGGTGGTGGATTTCGCGTATGCCGTGCACACGGACATCGGCAACCGCTGCGTGGCCGCCAAGGTGGACCGGCGCCTGTCGCCGCTGCGCACGGTGCTGCGCAATGGCCAGACCGTGCAGATCATCACCGCCAAGGGTGCCTCGCCGAACCCTTCGTGGGTGAACTTCGTCGCCACCGCCAAGGCGCGCAGTTCGATCCGCCATTATCTGAAATCCCTGCAGCGCTCCGAGGCCATCGAGCTTGGCAAGCAGCTGCTGAATGCCGCGCTGGCCGAATTCGGGCTCGAGGTGGATGCCATCGAAGAAGCCGTAGTGAACCAGGCGCTGCAGGAGTTCCACATCAAGGACCAGGATGAGCTGCTGGCGCAGATCGGCCTGGGCGAGCGGCTGGCGCCGCTGGTTGCACGCCGACTGCTGCCGGGCGGCCATGACGAGCAGGGCAAGATCACGCCGCTGACGGTGTCGGGCACGGAAGGGCTGCTGGTCACCTACGCGCGCTGCTGCCGGCCGATCCCCGATGATCCGATCATCGCGTTCCTGTCCACCGGGCGCGGCATCGTCATCCACCGCGAGACCTGCGGCAACGTGGAGGACTATCACAAGCATCCGGAAAAATGGCAGCCGGTTGCCTGGCAGAAGGACATCAACCGCTACTTCAGCGCCGAGATCCGCTGCGAGGGGGCCAACAAGATCGGCATGCTGGCCAGCCTGTCGGCGGCCATCGCAAGCACCGGCACCAACATCGGCGATGCCAAGGTCGAAGTGAAGGACGGCGACGTCTCGCTGTTCCGCTTCGAGGTCGAGGTCAAGGATCGCAAGCATCTGGCGAATGTTGTGCGTACCATCCGCCAGATGCCTGAGGTACTGCGCGTATCGCGCTACCAGCAATCGCGCAGGAACACCGAGGAATGAGCCGGGAAATCATCCACACCGACAATGCACCCGCCGCCATTGGCACTTACTCACAGGCAGTGAAGACCGGCAACCTGGTGTTCCTGTCCGGCCAGATTCCGCTGGACCCGGCCACTGGCCAGGTGGTCAGCGGAGCAATCGACGCCGAGATCACGCGTGTGTTCGAGAACCTGAAAGCCGTGGCCGCTGCCGCCGGCGGCACGCTCGATCATGCGGTGAAGGTCAACGTCTACCTCACCGACCTCGCGCACTTCGCGAAGGTGAACGAGATCATGGCCAGCTATTTCCAGAAGCCCTATCCAGCCCGCGCAGCCGTGCAGGTGGCCGCGCTGCCACGCGGCGTGCGCGTGGAAGTGGAGTGTGTGCTGAGCCTGTAGCGCAACCCCTGGTGAATCGCGCACGGTGAGCAATATCGGGGACAACACGGCGACGGCGGGCACTGATCCTGTGTTCCTTCTGCCTGCGCGCTACGAAGATCGCACCCGCATCACACCCATCGGTGCCCTGACGGCCGGCATCAGGGTGGTCGTCGAAGGCGAAGTCCAGATTGCCGATGTGGTGTTTCGCCGCCGTCGCGCGCTGCTGGTGCGCATCTCCGACGGCTCGGGCTTCCTGAACCTCAGGTTCTTCTATTTTTCTCGCAAGCAGCAGGATGGCTTCTCGCGCGGCGTACCGATCAGGGCCATCGGTGAAGTGCGGCGCGGGCCGCAGGGACTGGATATGGTGCATCCCGAGTACCGGCTTCTCGGCGCGAATGCCGAACCGCTGGATGACAGGCTCACACCCATCTATCCCCTGACCGAAGGCCAGACACAGGGCCGCGTGCGCGCAGCGGTGAACAAGGCGCTGGCCCGGCTGGCCGCAACGCCTGCGGAAGACCTGCTGCCCGCAGCGGTGGTCAGCGGCCTGCATCTGCCGCCGCTGGCCGATGCGCTGGAGTTCGTGCATCACCCGCCCGTTGGCACATCGCTGGCCCAGCTGGCCCGCGGTGACCATCCCGCGCAGCGGCGCCTGGCCTTCGAGGAGTTGCTGGCCCATCAGCTGGCACTGGCAGAGTTGAAGCAGCGCGTGCAGCGCGAGCCGGCTGAACCGCTTGTCGACAAGGCCGGACTCTCCAGCAGGTTTGTCGCCGCTTTGCCTTACGCACTGACCGGCGCGCAGCAGCGCGTGCTCGGCGAAGTGCAGGCAGACATGCAGCGCAATGTGCCGATGATGCGGCTGGTGCAGGGCGACGTCGGCTGCGGCAAGACCGTGGTCGCCGCCGCAGCTGCGGCGCGCGCCGTGGGCAGTGGCGCGCAGGCCGCATTGATGGCGCCCACCGAGCTGCTGGCCGAGCAGCACGGGCGCACGCTGGATGCGTGGTTCCGGCCGCTGGGCGTGACGGTCGCATTGCTGTCGGGTTCGCAACCCGTGCGCACCCGGCGCAGCGCGCTGGAAGCCGTAGCCAATGGCGATGTACACATCGCCGTAGGCACGCACGCGCTGTTCCAGGAAGGTGTCGCGTTCCACAACCTGGCGCTGGTCATCGTCGACGAGCAGCATCGCTTCGGCGTGCAACAACGCATGCAGCTGGTGCAGAAAGGGCGGCAGGCAGGCCGCTTACCGCACCAGTTGATCATGACGGCCACTCCCATCCCGCGAACGCTGGCCATGACCGCCTACGCCGACCTCGATGTGTCCGTCATCGACGAGCTGCCACCAGGCCGCACGCCGGTGGTCACGGTGGCGCGTCCGGAAGAGCTGCGCAGCAGGGTGGTCGAGCGCGTGCGTGCCCGATGTCGCGAGGGCCGCCAGGCCTACTGGGTGTGTCCGCTGATCGAGGAATCCGAGGAACTGCGCGCGCAGGCAGCCGAGGAAACTGCCGCGCGGCTCACCGAGGCGCTGCCGGACCTGAAGGTCGGGCTCGTGCACGGCCGCATGCCTCCAAAGGCCAAGGACAAGGCCATGCAGGAGTTCAAGGCCGGGCGCATCCAGCTGCTGGTTGCCACGACGGTGATCGAGGTCGGCGTGGACGTGCCCAATGCCAGCCTGATGGTCATCGAGAACGCCGAGCGCATGGGGCTGGCCCAGCTGCACCAGCTGCGCGGCCGCGTTGGTCGCGGTGCCCATGAATCCTATTGCGTGTTGCTGTACCAGGAGCCGCGCTCCGAGCTGGCGCGTCAGCGGCTGGAAACACTGTGCGAAAGCAACGACGGGTTCGCGATCGCGCAGAAGGACCTGGAACTGCGCGGACCGGGCGAACTGCTGGGTACACGCCAAACCGGCCTCGCCGAGCTCAGGGTCGCGGACCTGATCCGCGATGCTGATCTGTTGCCGAAGGTCAGGACCGCCGCGGAGGAGCTGCTGCGCCATAATGCCGCGGTCATTGCACCGCTGCGCCAGCGCTGGATCGGGAATGCAGAAGAGTATGGTCGTGTCGGCTGAATCGATTCTTCACGGCTGGCGTGGTGCGCCGCTGATGCGCCGGGTCACCCGGCACGCACAGCTGATGCGGCTGAACAAGCCAATCGGCATCGGCCTGCTGTTGTGGCCCACCCTGTGGGCATTGTGGATCGCAGCGCGCGGCTTGCCGGGTGCTCCCACGATGCCGTCGTGGAAGCTCCTGGCCATCTTCGTCGCGGGCACCATCGTGATGCGCTCGGCCGGCTGCGTGATCAACGACTTTGCCGACCGCAACATCGACCCGCAGGTCAAACGCACGCGCGGGCGGCCACTGGCGCTGCGCCTGATCTCGCCCTGGGAGGCGCTCGCCGCGTTCGGCTTGCTGATCCTGCTGGCGCTGTGGCTGGTGCTGCAGCTGGATGCGCTCACCGTGCGCTATGCGTTCGCGGGTGCGGCACTGACCGTGAGCTATCCGTTCGTGAAGCGCTTCTTTGCACTGCCGCAGTTCTGGCTCGGGGCGGCATTTGGCTGGGCCGTTCCCATGGCCTTCGTCGCCACGCTTGGCGGTGTGCCGCGCCTGGGCTGGCTGATGTTCATCGTCACCGTGCTGTGGGCCGCCGTCTACGACACCGAGTACGCCATGGTGGATCGTGACGACGACATCAAGATCGGCGTGCAGTCCACGGCCATTGCCTTCGGCGACATGGACAAGCTGCTGATCGGCGCGATGCAGGTGATGGTGCTGGCCGGCCTCGCCTTCACGGGTCGTTCACTGCACCTCGGCTGGCCATTCTGGGCCGGCCTCACTGCCGCGGCGCTGCTGTTTGCCTACCAGCAGTGGCTGATCCGCGATCGCGATCGCGCGGCCTGTTTCAAGGCTTTCCTGAACAACAACCTGGTGGGGCTGCTGGTGTTCGCCGGCATCCTTGGCGACGGCCTGCTGGCCTGATTCAGGCGCGCCGGAGCGCGCGGTTCAATGCCAGCGCCGACAGCAGCAGCAGGGCCGCGCCCGCGTTGTGCGCGGTGGCCAGCCACAGCGGAAAGCCGCGCACCACCATCGAAATGCCGAGCGTGAGTTGCAGCACCAGTGCAGCCAGTGTCAGCGCAGCCGCCGTCCGGCTGTTGCGCTCCTGTCGCAACCACAGCGTGCGCAACGCGGCCAGCAACAACAGAAGCGTCGCCACGACGGCGCCCAGGCGGTGGACGAAATGGATCGCAACCCGCGCCGCCGGCGCCAGCACGCCACCTTCATAGTTGACCCCCAGCCCGCGCCAGGGGATGAACCCGTCGGCGAAGTCCGCATCGGGCCACCACGATGCCTGGCACTTCGGGAAATCCGGACAGGCCGTGGCCGCGTAGTTGGTGCTGGTCCAACCGCCCAGCACGATCTGCACCACCAATGCGATCAGCGCGATCAGCGACAACCGGCGCAATGCCACGGGACCTGGGCGCAGCAGCGCTGCCGTGGAACCGCCTCCCAGCGCCGACAGGGTGCCGGACCACGGATTGGACGAGCGCCGGCGCAGCGTCAGCCACAGCCACCACAGCAGCGACAGCGTGCTGAGCCCGAACACCAGGTGCAAAGTCACGATCAGCGGCTTCACCAGCAGCGTGACCGTCCACATGCCCAGGAGTCCCTGGAAAACGACCAGCAGCACCAGCACCAGCGGCAGCACCAGCGGCACGCCGGGCTGGCGGCGCCACCGCAATGCACACGCTGCAATCGCCAGGATCAACAGCCCCAGCGTCGCGGCGGCGTAGCGGTGAATCATTTCGCGCCAGGCCTTGCCGACATGCAGCGGAGACTCGGCCGTGCCGGCATTGGCTGCTGCCGCGGCCGATGGCGTGAAGTGGCCGTAGCAGCCAGGCCAGTCCGGACAACCCAGGCCCGCGTCAGAGAGCCGCACGAAGGCACCGAACACCACCACGCAGAAGGCCAGCAGCATGGCGGCGAGAGCTAGGCGGCGCAGTGTGACGATGCGAAACATCGATTACCCGATATGCGAGAGCTTGAGCAGTTTCTTCATGTCATCGAGCAGGCCGCGCGGATCCTGGCGCGTGTCGTAACGCATTACCAGGTTGCCCAGTGGATCAACGATGAACAGTGAATGTTCGCGCTCGGTTGCCGGCAATGCGTTCACCACGGCTGCCAGAGCGCTGTCGGAAGTCGCATCCAGCACCACCAGGCCGGCATGTTCGTCGTCCAGGTACTGGTGGTCGCAGCAATTGCCGGTGGCCAGGAACACCCGCGCCACGCGCGTCATGTCCTGGTTCAGGGACAGTCGTGTCTGTCGCGCGAACACCAGCGAGCGGCGACAGTTTTCGTCGCAAGCGCCATCACCTGCGTAGACCAGCGACCACTGCCTGTCGGCCAGTGGTGCCGTGCTTGCCGGCAGCGGTCGCGCGGGCGTGTACAGCTCGCCATGGTTGGTACCGCCCGCCGGCCGCCAGCCAACACCGTAGTACAGGATGAACGACGCTGCGATTGGCACGAAGAACAGGGCCGCCAGCAACAGCAACAGGCGCCGGTTCGCGCGCTTGGGGGCTGGGTCGGTTTCAGACATGTGTTCTCTTCAGGTTCATGCCCACGAACATCGCGAACGCCAGCAGCGCGAACGACCACCACTGCACGGCATAGGAGAAGTTCCGGTCCGGGGAGATCCCGGGCGGACGCCAGTCGCGAAGATAGCCGGGGCCGGACTCCGCATCCAGCAGCAGCATCACCGGCTGCAACGATGTGCCCAGACTGGCCGCCAGCTGCTCCATGTCGGGAAAGCTGGTCACCCGCGGCCAGGGGCCGTCCGGCGGCGGCGGCTCGCGGCCCGCGGCGAGGCCGGCCACCGGCAGCTTCGACAGTCGCCCGGTGACGAAGGGCTTCAGCTCCTCGAGGTTGAGGCTCACATCCGGCAGCCGGTCGCGGTAGCCGGAGAACGGTACCCACCCGCGATCGATCAGCATGGAGCTGCCATCGCCCAGCTGGAGCGGCGTCAGCACTTCGTAGCCGGGAGCACCCTGGTGGGAAATGTTGTCGAGCAGGAACTGGCGCGTGGCATCGAATTCGCCGGTGACGCGTACACGCGTGAACAGCGGCAGGCGCGCCAGTTCCGCGGCCGGAGATTCGATGGGTGGCTGGTCGCCGCGCGCAAATTCCTGCCACACCGCACGACGATGTTCGCCCCGGTGCCATTGCCAGAATCCCAGGCTCACGAACAGCGCCACCGCGCCTGCGGTGAGCGGAATCCAGTACCAGCGGGGTGCGAAGCGTAGCGACAACCTATAATCACCGTATGGATCTGGCCCGATTGCTCATCATCGCCGTGCTCATCGCCATCATTGGCACGCTGGGCTCGGCCCTGTTCCAGTTCACGCGCGGCGGCGACTCACAGAAGCTGGTGCGTTCGCTCACCTGGCGCGTGGGCCTGTCGGTGGCATTGTTCCTGCTGCTGCTGATCGCCGGGCGGATGGGCTGGATCCATCCGCACACGGGCCCGTGACCGCCGGTCAGATCCAGTAGACGAACACGAACAGGATCAGCCACACCACGTCGACGAAGTGCCAGTACCACGCCACGCCCTCGAAGGCGAAGTGGCGTTTGGGCGTGAAATGGCCCTTCAGGCAGCGGAACCAGATCACCGTCAGCATGATCGCGCCGATGGTCACGTGCAGGCCGTGGAAGCCGGTCAGCATGAAGAAGGTCGCGCCATAGATGCCGGTGGACAGGCGCAGTCCCATCTCGGTGTAGGCCTCGTGGTACTCGGTGGCCTGCAGGTACACGAACAGGAAGCCCAGCAGGAACGTTGCCGCCAGGAAGATGTTCAGAATGGCGCGCTTGCCTGCGCGCAGTGCGTGATGCGCGATGGTGATGGTCACGCCCGAGGTGAGCAGTATTGCCGTGTTGATGGCCGGCAGTCCGAATGCGGGAATCGTCTGGAAGGTGCCGTCGGCCTTGCCGCCCACCACCGCCGGACCATTGGTCGGCCAGCCGGCGTCGAAATCCTTCCACAGCAGCAGCTTGTTGAAGATCTTCACGCCTTCGCCGCCCAGCCACGGCACGGACAGCTCGCGCGCATAGAACAGCGCGCCGAAGAACACCGCGAAGAACAGTACTTCGGAGGTGATGAACCACATCATTCCCATGCGGAACGAACGGTCCACATCCATGTTGTAGACGCCACGCTGGTTCTCGTCGATCACGGTGCGGAACCAGCCGGCGAACATGAACGCCAGCAGCAGCGCACCAGGCAGCAGCGCCCAGCCAGAGGTCCAGTCGTTCAATGTGCTCACCGCGCCCCACATGATGGTGAACAGCGTGATGGAACCGACGATGGGCCAGGGGCTGCTGTGCGGGACGTAATACTTGGCGGCGTCGTGGGATTCGGTGTGTGTGCTCATGTGCCTGTCCTGAAAAATCGCTCAGCGCCGAGAAGTGCTCTGCTGGGCGTCATAAAAGGTGTACGAAAGAGTGATGCGGTCCACGTATGACGGCAGCTTCGAATCGACATAGAAGCGCACCGGCATGTCGCGCGTCTCGCTCGCATCGAAGTGCTGCTGGGTGAAACAGAAGCATTCGGTCTTGTGGAAGAACGGCGTGGCCAGAGCCGGCGCGATATCCGGCACGGCCTGCGCCCAGGTCGCATGACCGGTGCGATTGCCAGCCAGGAACTTCGCCTCGTAGAGCCGCCCCGGATGCACCTCGATGCTGTGTACTTCCGGCTTGAATTCCCACTTGCCCACCGTGGGCAGGTTGGCCACGAACTCCACCGTGATCGTCCGCGACTTGTCGACTTCTTCGCTGGGGCCCTCGGTCGCACGCGTCAGCTCACTGCGGTCGCCAGCACCAGTGAGGCTGCACAACACGTTGTACAGCGGCACCAGCGCGAACCCGAAGCCGAAGGCGCCCAGCGCCACCAGCGTCAGGCGCCATGCCAGGCTGCGGTGCTTGCGCTGCTTGTCGGGGTCTGCGCTCACGAACGGCTGTACACGAAGGCCACGATGAAGCCGATGTAGACGACCAACGCGAACAAACCCAGCCGCAATGCGTTGTTGCGTACGCGGCGCGAGCGATCGGCGTCGTCAGCCACTTGCATCTGCCCTCAGTGCTCCGCACCGCGATTGATCGCGGCCATCGAGGGCGGAGACTCCCAGGTGTGGTACGGCGCCGGCGATGGCAGTTCCCACTCGAGCCCGTGCGCTCCTTCCCATACCCTGGCTGCCGCCTTTTCTCCACCCTTGACGCACTGCCAGATTGCAATCGGGAACAGCAGCTGCGACAGACCGAAGCCGAAGCCACCGATCGAAGACACCATGTTCCATTCGGCGAACTGCGTCGAGTAATCCGGGATGCGGCGCGGCATGCCGGCCAGCCCAAGGAAATGCTGCGGGAAGAACAACACGTTGACGAAGATCGCCGACAGCCAGAAATGCGTCCTGGCCAGCTTCATGTTGTACATGTGGCCGGTCCACTTGGGCAGCCAGTAGTACACGCCGCCCATGATGGCGAAGACGGCGCCCGGCACCAGCACGTAGTGGAAGTGCGCCACGACGAAGTAGGTGTCGTGGTACTGGAAGTCGGCCGGCACGATGGCCAGCATCAGGCCAGAGAAGCCGCCGATCGTGAACAGGAACAGGAAGGCAATGGCGAACAGCATGGGCGGCTCGAAGGTGATCGAACCCTTCCACATGGTCGTGGACCAGTTGAACACCTTCACGCCGGTGGGTACCGCGATCAGCATTGTGGTCAGCATGAAGAACAGCTCGCCGGCGAGCGGCATGCCCACCGTGAACATGTGGTGCGCCCACACGATGAACGACAGGAAGCCGATCGAGGCTGTTGCGTACACCATCGACTCGTAGCCGAACAGCGGCTTGCGCGAGAAGGTCGGGATGATCTCCGAAACCACACCGAAGGCCGGCAGGATCAGGATGTACACCTCGGGATGGCCGAAGAACCAGAAGATGTGCTGGTACAGCACCGGGTCACCACCGCCGGTGGCGCTGAAGAAGGTGGTGCCGAAGAAATGGTCGGTGAGCAGCATCGTCACCGCGCCGGCGAGCACCGGCATGACCAGAATCAGCAGGTAGGCGGTGATCAGCCAGGTCCAGCAGAACAGCGGCATGCGCAGCAGCGTCACGCCGGGCGCGCGCATGTTCATCAGCGTCACGATCACGTTGATGGCGCCCATGATCGAGGAGATACCCATCATGTGAATGGCGAAGATGGCCATCGGCAGCGAGCTGCCTCCCTGCACGGTCAGCGGCGGATACAGCGTCCAGCCGCCGGCCGGAGAGCCGCCCGGCACGAACAGCGTCGACAGCAGCAACACGAACGCGAACGGCAGGATCCAGAAACTGAAGTTGTTCATGCGCGGCAGCGCCATGTCCGGCGCACCCACCTGCATCGGAATCATCCAGTTCGCCAGGCCCACCCAGGCCGGCATCACGCCACCGAAGATCATGAACAGCGCGTGCGCGGTGGTCATTGAATTGAAGAACTGCGGATCGACGAACTGCAGGCCGGGCTTGAACAGCTCGGCGCGGATCACCATGGCCATCGCGCCGCCGATGAAGAACATCACGCAGGCGAACACCAGGTACATCGTGCCGATGTCCTTGTGGTTGGTGGCCATTACCCAGCGGCGGATGAATCCCCGGGCCGGGCCGTGATGGTCGCGATCCGCGTGTGCGGCGTGGTCAGCGTGGGTCGAATGGGCCATGAGCGTTACTCTTTGCAGATATCAGTTGGCGGCGACGGCAGTAGGGGCCGGAGCGGGCCGCTTCGATGCCAGCCAGGCATCGAATTCCTCCGGCGACTTCGCATCGACCACGATGGGCATGAAGCCGTGATCACGGCCGCAGAGCTCGGCGCACTGGCCGCGATACAGGCCCACCTTGTCCGGCCGGATCTGGAACCAGATCTCGTTGAACATGCCCGGAATCGCATCCTTCTTCACGGCCAGCTGCGGCACCCACCAGGCGTGAATCACGTCCTGCGAGGTCACCAGCAGACGCACTTTCCTGCCCACCGGCACTACCAGCGGGTTGTCCACGTTCAGCAGATAGTTCGGCACGGTGTTCGGGTCGATGCCCGAATCCAGCTGGCGCGCCGCATCGCTGTCACGCGCCAGCGTCGAGAAGTAGCTGACTCCGTTGTCCAGATATTCGTACTGCCACTTCCACTGGTAGCCGGTCACCTTGATGGTGAGCTCGGCATTGCGTCCGTCCTCGATCTCGATGAGACGCTTGGTGGCGGGCACGGCCATGGCCACCAGGATGAACACGGGGATGATGGTCCACAGCAATTCGGCCTTGTTGCTGTGCAGGAGCTTGGTGTCGGGCACCGCGCCCTGGGATTTCCGGAACTTCACCAGCGACAGGATCATCCAGCCGAAGACGAAGATGCCGATGACCACGCAGACCCAGAAGATCAGCATGTGCAGGTGGTAGATCTCGCCGGACATCGTGGTCACGCCGGTGGGCATGTTCAATCCCGTCCAGGCGGCATGAGCAGGCGCGGCGAGTACAGCGAGGAGCGCCGTCGCGGCACCCGGTTTCAGGAATTTGCGAAGCATCGATGGCCCTTGGATGAAGCTGGTCTCTTGATGGAAGTCGCCGGTCGAAACCAGGTCTTCACTGACCCGGCAGTATAACCCGGGGCGCGTGCCACAGCAGCGGCTCAGCGAGCCGCCCTGCAAGGAATTCCACGTACCGCCTGGTGTCAGCAAAATGAGGATCGATCGGATTTGCGATCCACCCGGCCAGGGGCAGCCCCGAGCGTTCGATGGCGGCCACGGTCAGCAGGGTGTGATTCAGGCAACCCAGCCTCAGACCCACTACCAGCACCACCGGCAACCCCAGCGCCAGCGCCACATCTTCCATGGTTGGAAACCCGCCGCCAGGGCCCCGGGCTGCAATGGGCGCCAGCCAGCCTCCGGCACCTTCGACGATGATCAGCTCAGATCTGGCCCTGATCTGCTGAAATGCCGCCACGATCGGTGGTATTTCGATCCGGGTCCCTGCATCCAGGGCCGCCAGGTGCGGTGCCGTAGGAGTCGGCAGGCAGCAGGGGTTCAGCCATTCATAGGGAAGCTGCACGCTGGCGGCGGCGGCCAGGTCCAGTGCGTCGTCGTTGCGCCAGCCATGGGAGGTCATCGTGGCGCCGGCCGCCACGGGCTTCATGGCAGCCACTTTCAGCCCGGTGCCGGCCAGGGCCCGCAGCAGCTGGACCGCTACCGTAGTCTTGCCCACTTCGGTGTCGGTGCCGGCGATGAACAGGCTCTGGCGCAGGGCTGGATGCAGTTCGGTGCTCATTTGCGCCGGCGCGCGAGGCTGGCGCGCACTTCCTCGAAACTGATGTGTACTTCGCCGGCTGGCCCGCCGGTGGTCCGTGATTCCTCCGGTGCCCAGGCCACGGCATAGACCAGTTGCCACGTCGCCGGCAGGCCGGACGCTTCACGCAACGTTTCATACGCCGACTCCATGCGCGCGAATGCATGGCGGCCGGTGAGGCCGCGCGCACGCCGTGCATCCATGTTGTGGGCACCGATGGCTTTGAGTTCGCGCATCAATGCGCGCACATCCTGGTAGTGATGCAGGTGGCGATCCACATCGAGCACTGGCTCGGCGAATCCGGCGCGCGCCAGCGCACTGCCCAGGTCGTGCACGTCGATGAACTCATTCACGTGCACGCCCGCATCGCCCGCTTCCCACGCTGTGCGCAGCTCGCGCAGCGTCTCCGGTCCGAAGCTGCTGGCCAGCAGCAGCCCGCCGGGCCTGAGTACCCGACGCATTTCTTCCAGCGCCGCATCGGGTGGCGTCACCCATTGCAGCATCAGATTGCAGAACACCAGATCAAAGCTCGCGTCCTCGAAAGGCAGATTGCGTGCATCGGCCTGCACGCATCGGATGGGACGCCAGAAGCGGCTGCGCCGTCGCGTTACTGCCAGCATCGGCGCGGCCATGTCGGCGGCGGTAACCTTCGCGCTTCTGAAGCGACGCTTGATTTCACACGCGGCGAGTCCGGTGCCCGCACCCAGATCCAGCACGGCAGCCGGTGGTGCGCGCAGCAGGTCGAGCCGCGACAGCAACTCGTTGCGCGCCGCACCCTGCAACCACGCCGCGGCATCGTAGTGTTCGCTTGCCGCGCCGAAGCTCGCCGCCACCACGCGCGGATCCAGTTGCGCAGTGCTCACGCCAGGAACTCGCGAATCGCCGCAGCGACTTCAGTGTGGTGCGAGATCATCGGTGCGTGACCCGCTCGCGGGATTTCGCGCAGAGTCGCATGGGGCATTACCTTGGCCAGCCAGCGCGCCGCATCCGGCGGAGTGACGCGATCGTTCTGCCCCGCGATGATCAACGCGGGTTGGGTGATCAGCGGTGCAAGCGCACGCAGGTCGACACTCTCCAGCAGCGCCATGCCGGCAATGAGTGCCGCGCGCTGTGGCGCGCCACCCGCAGCCAGTGCTGCCGCGATGAGGGCGCGGGCCTCTTCGGCATGGCGGCTGCCGCGCAGCTGCAGTGTGATGAAGTCCTGCAAGGTGTGCTGCCAGTCCTGCGCCAGTGCGGCGCCGAAGGCACGCTGTGCTGGCGGGTCCATGCCATGCGGCCAGTCCGCACTCTGCGCGAACTTCGGCGAGGCGGCGACCAGCACCAATGCCGCCACGCGCTCGGGTTCGCTCGCCGCAATCGACAGTGCCAGCTTGGCCCCGAGGGACCAGCCGAGCAGCACACAGCGGGGCGGCAGGGCCGCGGAAACGGCCCGTTGCTGGACCTGAAACGCCGCTGCAGCCGGCCACCACGGGCTCTGGCCATGCCCCGGCAGATCGATGGCCCAGTTCGGGTATTGATCCAGATCTGTGCGCAATGGGTCGAATACGCGGCCGTTCATGCCCCAGCCGTGCAACATCACCAGCGGCATGGCCCGGGCAGCAGCTCCCTGTCGGTCAACATGCAGAGCGATTTCGGCGGCTGCAATCATGGGGCGCCCGCAGTCGGCAAGACTTCGGCCAGTGCGTCGAGCAAGGCTTCTATTTGTTGCGCGCGATGCCCTGCCGACAGCGTCACCCGCAGCCGTTCAGTACCGGCGGGAACCGTGGGATGACGGATGGCGCTGACCCAGAAACCACGCTCCATCAGCAGCTGACTGGCGCGCAGGCAATTGGCGGCGCCCGCGACTGCAACGGGTTGGATCGGCGAATTGGAAGCGCTTACAGGAAGGCCACGCGCGGCGGCGCCGGCACGAAACTCTGCGACATGCTGCGCGAGGCGTTCACGCCGCCAGCCTTCCGCACTCTGTATTCGCAGCGAGGCCCGCGTGGCAGCGGCAATGGCCGGCGGCAGCGCGGTCGTATAGATGTAGCTGCGCGCGCGCTGCAGGATCAGGTCGATCACGTCGCGATCGCCGGCCACGAACGCGCCAAAGGTGCCGCAGGCCTTGCCCAGCGTGCCGACGAGAAGTGGAACCTGGTCAGCAGACAGTCCGGCTGCCTGTACCGAACCGCCACCAGATTTCCCCAGCACACCGAAGCCATGCGCGTCATCCACCAGCAGCCATGCATCATGCTGCCGGGCTGTTGCGGCAAGTTGCGCCAGGGGCGCGATGTCGCCATCCATGCTGAACACACCATCGGTGGCGATCAATGTCAGCGCTGATGCGTGATCATCGGCAAGTCGCGCGGCTTCCCCTGCATCGCCATGCGCGTACCTCAACAGTCGTGCATTGGACTGGCGCGCGCCATCGATCAGCGATGCGTGGTTGAGGCGATCCTGCAGCACGATCTCGCCGCGCGCGGCCAGCGCCGTGATCACGCCGACATTGGCCATGTAGCCAGTGGAGAACAGCAGCGCGGATTCGCGCTGCGTGAACCCGGCCAGCTCTTCTTCCAGCGCGTGATGCTCAGTCGTGTGCCCGGTAACCAGATGTGCGGCGCCACTGCCCGTGCCCCATTGACCGACCGCAGCGCATAGCGCTTCGGCCAGCCGCGGATCACCGGCCAGCCCCAGGTAATCGTTGCTGCAGAAATTCACCAGCCGACGGCCGTTGATGGTCGGTTCGAGGATGGAGTCATTGGCCGTTCGGGAGTCGACCACGCGCCGGGCCCGCCGCAGTGATTGCTCCGTGAGAGCTGCCAGTTCCGCGGCGACCGCCGGGACGCTGCGTTTCATGATGAAAGGTCAGCAGCAGCCGCGCGCGTCGGTCTGTTCCTGGGTCTCGGCGGAGATCTTCAGGCGCGCCAGCAGTTCCCGGTCATGCGCCACATCCGGATTGCCGGTGGTCAGCAGCTTCTCGCCATAGAAGATCGAGTTGGCGCCGGCCATGAACGCCAGCGCCTGCAGTTCATCGCTCATGGTTTCGCGGCCGGCCGAGAGCCGCACCTGCGCCTGCGGCATCAGGATCCGCGCCACGGCAATGGTGCGCACGAATTCGAAGCCGTCCACGCCTTTGCCCGCCTCGGCAGTGCCTTCCAGCGGTGTGCCCTTCACCTGCACCAGGTGGTTGATGGGCACGCTCTGGGGCTGTTCGGGCAGGTTCGCCAGCGTCACGAGCATGCCGGCACGGTCGGTGCGCGTCTCGCCCATGCCGACGATGCCGCCGCTGCACACCTTCAGGCTGGCATTGCGCACCGCTTCGAGCGTGTCGAGCCGGTGCTGGTAGGTGCGGGTCGAGATGATCTTCGAATAGAACTCTTCGGAGCTGTCGATGTTGTGGTTGTAGTAGTCGAGGCCCGCGCCCTTGAGTTCCTGCGCCTGCTCCGGCGTCAGCATTCCAAGCGTCGCGCAGGTCTCCAGGCCCAGCGCATTCACCTCGCGGATCATGGTCGCGATGCGCTCGATGTCCTTCTTTTTTGGCGAACGGAACGCCGCGCCCATGCAGAAACGTGTCGCGCCGGCCGCCTGCGCCCTGCGCGCAGTCTCCACCACCTGTTCCACCGGCAGCATGTCGTCCCGCGCCACGCCGGTGTCGTAGTGGATGCTCTGCGGGCAGTAGCCGCAGTCTTCAGGGCAGCCGCCGGTCTTGATCGACAGCAAGGTGCTCATCTGCACGCGGTTCGGCGCATGGAAGGCGCGGTGCACCTGCTGCGCGCGGAACAACAGGTCCATGAAGGGCAGTTCGAACAGCGCTTCGACTTCGGCCAGGCGCCAGTCGTGACGCTGGGTGATGAAGGGTGCGGAGGCGGAATCGCTGGACAGTGGTTTCATGCCCGCGATGTTCGATGGGTCGCCTTCAAGCTGTCAACCTGCCGTCGCCGGCTCAGGTTGACAATAGGGCGGCCAGGCTCAATCCAGCTTCACCAGCTCGAATTTCGGCGCCAGCAGGTGCATCACCACCCAGGCCAGCACATAGGCCGAACCGCAGATCACGAACATCACGCCGTAGCCAACCTCGATCTGGCCCTGGTCAGCGAAATGAGCCAGCAACACGCCGGCGGCGCGGGCGATCAGGATGCCGCCGATGGCGCCGGCCATGCCGCCGATTCCAGTGACCGAGGCCACCGCGCGCTTCGGAAACATGTCGGAAACCGTGGTGAAGATATTGGCCGACCACGCCTGGTGCGCGGCCGTGGCAACGCCGATGGTCAGCACCGCCAGCCAGATGTCGATGCGACCCAGCCGCGACGCGAGCAACACCGACAGCGGCGCCAGCGCAAACAGGAACATGGCCAGCTTGCGCGCGCGATTCACGTCCCGGCCCCTCTGCACGAAGTACTTCGGCAGCCAGCCGCCAAACACCGAACCCGCCGTCGAGATCAGGTAGATCACCGCCACCGCAAGCGGCCAGCTGATGTAGCCCGGCACCGTGGAAGCATCCCCGGTGAAGCCTGGATTCGCCGCCACGTAGTCGGCCACCTTGCGCGCGTTCTCATCGTCGAGAAATGACGGCAACCAGAATAGATAGAACCACCACACCGGGTCGGTCAGGAACTTGCCCAGCGCAAAGGACCAGGTCTGGCGAAATCCCAGCAGGCGCCACCAGCGGACCGGCGCAACGGCACTGGCCGTGGCTTCGTCCGGATCGCTGTGGATGTGCGCGTACTCGGCCTGCCCCAGCTGCCCTTTCTGCAGCTTGGCCGCCGGCGAGTCGTAGGTGCGGTACCAGAACACCAGCCACAACAGGCCAATTGCGCCGGTGAGGACGAAGGCCCACTCCCAGCCCCAGGCCTCGGCAATGTAGGGCACCGACAAGGGCGCGACGATGGCACCGACATTGGCGCCCGAGTTGTACAGGCCAGTCGCCAGCGCACGCTCGCGGCGCGGAAACCACTCGGCAATGGTCTTGTTGGCGGCAGGAAAATTCCCGGCCTCGGCCAGACCCAGCGCCGCGCGCCAGAAGCCGAAGCTCCAGGTGTGATGCCCGAATGCGTGGCCGATGGCCGCGAAGCTCCAGCCCAGCAAGGCGTACGCATAGCCGGACTTCGTGCCCAGCCAGTCGATGAAGCGCCCGGCCAGCAACATGCCCACCGCATAGGCGGCCTGGAAGCACATCACGACATTGGCGTAGTTGAGTTCCTGCGCCGCCTTGTCGGGGCCGAACACGCCCTCGTCGGACAGCATCGGCTTCAGCAGGCCCAGTACATTGCGGTCGATGTAGTTGATGGTGGTGGCGAAGAACACCAGCGCACAGATGGTCCAGCGGTAGCGGCCGATCTGCTCATTGATCCGGGCAAATTTGCTCATTGATGCGTCACTTCTTCTTGTTCGTCACGGCCCCATCCCGCAGCCATATTCCGCGAACAGCCAGCTGCACGCATGGCGAGCATCGGAAAATCCCAACCCCAGGTCTGGTTCAGGTCCCAGGTCTGCTGCGTGGCGGCCAGTGTACGCCGCATGCCCTGGAGGTCGAGCCTGTCGCTGGCGATCAGCCCGTGGAAGGGCGCGCGGCAATCATCGAAAGAACATTTCTGCGCACAACGACCTGATAGCTGCCATGTGCGCGGACGCGCCATGAGACAGAGTCGGCGCATGCTCAGCACGCTGCGCCGACATGCCGCTTTGCTTGTACCACCCTGCTGCGCGCTGTGTGGCGCCAGCGGCCAGTGGCTGGATGAACCCTGGGGCCTGGACCTGTGCGCATACTGCGAAGCGGCCTGCCCGCGCTGGCAGGTGGAAGCCCTGCCCTTTGATGCAGCCTTCTGCCTGTTCCGCTACGAGCACCCGGTGGACCGGATGATCACGCGGCTGAAGTTCCACGGCGAGCTGGTGTTTGCGCGCGTGCTCGGCACGCTGCTGGCGCGCGCCCATCGCGCCACCGATCGAACGCTTCCCGAATACATCGTGCCCATGCCGCTGCATTGCACGCGCTATCGCGAGCGCGGCTTCTGCCAGACCACCGAAATCGCACGGCATGTGTCGCGGCGGTTGCGCATGCGTGTGCGCCCGGACCTGCTGCATCGGGTTCGCGCCACGGCCGCACAGAGCGGCCTCACTGCTGCGCAGCGTTCGGCCAACCTGCGCGGCGCATTTGCAGCTCCCTCGCTTCGCGGCCTGCCGCGCCACATCGCGCTGCTCGATGACGTACTGACCACCGGGCACACGGCGCTGGCCGCGGTCGCCGCGCTGCGCGGCGCCGGCATCGAACGCATTGAATTGTGGTGCTGCGCGCGGGCGGAGCGCCACGACGTCGCAAACTACGGCGTATAGAAGATCGGCGAAGTCCAGGCGCGCTCCTGCAACCACGGGTCGCGCGCCGTGGTCAGCGCAATGCCCTGCTCAACCGACAGATACGTGGTCCAGCGCGGCGAGGGAATCTCGATCACCCGCGCGTAGTACGCGGCCGAGACTGCAGGGTCGAAGTCCGGGTCTACCCACTCGCCCGTGAGCTGCGCGGCGCCGATGGTGTTGGTATAGGTCGCGGTCTTTGCATCCACGGTGTTGCCCACCGCGGGCACCTTGCCGGTCTTCGCATCGGCCTTGCGGTTGCCCGACCACACCGCGTCGTACACCTTCTCGAAGTCCTTGCCGTTCCTGCGCCACACCTTGATCACCTGGATACGATCCAGGTTCGCGCCATCCGGATCCTTCAGCGCCTGCAGCAGGAAACGCGGTGCGCGCTTGCCGGCCGGTGCCTTGGGCAGATCTGCGCCCATGGGCACACCTTTCTCATAGGCCGTGGCCAACCAGTGCGAGGTGTTCACGAGGCCGGCCGCGTAATCCCACCCGCCGAACATGCGCACCTGGATGCGCGTGCCCGAAGTGGCATAGGTCTCGCGTCGCTGGAACGCGGCAAAGATCGCCTCGCGCGTGTTCTGCGTGGCCCACACGCCGGTGATGCCGCTGGCGGACAGCGCCGCCGTGGGCTCGCGCAGCACCGAGTTCATCTCGGTCATCAGCTTCGGCGCGTTTTCCTTCGAATGCGAGTCGTTGTCGCCCAGCGCGCCGGGGAAGTTGTCTTCCTCGGTAGAAGGCGCGCCGTTGTGGAAATCGCTGCCGCCCTCGAAGCCGAAGCGATACGGATTCACGCCGGTGCTCTCGGCGATGGCGAAGCCCGTGGCCAGTGCCTGGCGCACATAACTGCCCTCGAGCTTGCCCTTGCGCTGGCCCACGAAGTGATCGATCACTTCGAAGCCCGCGAACTCGTCATCGGGCGAGAGTTCGGGTCGCGTCTCGCTGGTGCCCTTGACCTGCGAGACCTCCACCAGCTTCTCGTTGCGCGCCTTGGCCTCGGCGTAGTCGCGCGTCATCGGATTGCCGTCGGGCATGTTCAGCGAGAACTGCAGGCCATCGCTCAGGTTCGGGTTGTGCGGAATCAACACCGAATCGATGCCGCGCGCGCGGTTCGCATCGGCGTAGCGCCACAGATCCATCGGGTTGCGCGAATCCAGCGCGCTGAACGGCGCATCCGGATACGTCGGCCCGCGGAACAGCACCACGCGATGGTTGTGCGAACCGCCCGGCGTGTCGGACCACTCGTAACCGACAATCGCGGTGAACTTGCCGGGCTGGTTGGCCTGGTTGGCCGCGTCGATCACCCGCTGCCAGTTGCCGCGCTTGATCACCTCACTGTTGAGCTCATTGAACGTGCCGCCGCGGCCGCTGAAGCCCGAGCCCATGATCTTGCTGATCTCGGTGCGGTTGCCGTCGCCAATGGTCTCGAACCAGTTGGTGCCTTCGAAGGTGCTGTCCTTGTTGATGAGCCCCATCACCACGCCCATGTATTCGGAGTGATCGGTCACCGCGAGGAAATCCAGCGGCGCGTTGCGCTTGATCTGGTTGCCCAGGTACTGGATCGGAAAGCCCTTGGCATAGCGGTAGGCATCGGCCGGCGTGGTGCGCACGCCGGCCCAGGCCGCATCGAAGGAATTGGAGGTGTGCAGGTGCAGGTCGCCGAAGTAGGCCTGCCGCAGTGGATCCACCGGCACGGCCGGGTCGATGTCCTGGCGCGGCTGGGCCGCACCGGCGGCGCCTGCGATCAACAACAGGCCTGCGAACCATGGTGCGCGCTGCAAAGCTGTAGCTGACATGTGTGGCCCTCCCCCGGCTGTATGCTTGGCCACGAAGAATACCGTTCGCGCCGCATGGCGCGCAGGAATAGATGCACTCACCCCAGTCACCTGAAGAACAGGCTCCGCGCCCCCGCTTGCTGCGCCGGGCCATGCGCGAGCCGCTGCTGCAGTTCCTGCTGCTGGGTGCGGCATTGTTCGCGGTCTCGGCGCTGATCTCCCACTGGCGCGAGCGGGGTGAGCAACGCATCGTCATCGATGCGCCGCTGGTGGCCTGGCAACGCAATCTGTATCACGCGCAGTTCGGCACCTGGCCGGATAACGAAGCACTCGAGGCGTTGATCCAGAGCTACATCCGCGATGAGGCCCTGTATCGCGAGGCGGTGCGCCTGGGGCTGGGCGCCGATGACGAGGTGGTGCGCCAGCGCCTGGCGCAGAAGATGGAGTACGTGCTCACCGATGCAACGCAGCCGCCCGACCCCGACGACACGACGCTCCAGCAATATCTCGACGCACACATCGCGCAGTACACGGAGCCCGGCCGGGTGAGCTTCCAGCTGCTGTATTTCGCCGATTCTCCCGACCGCGACGGCGGCCGCGCGCGCGCGAACGCAGCCCTGCAGGAGCTCAAGTCAGGCGCAACGGATGTGCATGGCGATCCATTCGCGTTGGACGCGAACTGGTCCGCGGCCAGCGCGGATGACCTCATCCGTCGCTTCGGCGATTCGGAGATGGCCGAGGCCCCGCTGCATGCGCCGCTGGAGGAATGGTCCGGGCCGTATCGTTCCGGATACGGCTGGCACCTGGTGCGCGTGAGCGCACGCGAGGCCACCCTTGCACCGACGCTGGCTTCGATCCATGACCAGGTGCAGAACGACTGGCTGGCCGACTTTCGCCAGCGCGATCTGGACGCGCACATCGCGGAACTGATCGGCAAGCACCAGATCGTGCGGCTGGACCGGGAATCCGGACAATGACGTGGCGCTGGCTGTTGCCGGCCGTCGCGTTGCTGGGCACCGGCATGGCCACTGCACACGAGGTGCGCCCGGCCGCCCTCGAAATCACCGAGGCCGGCGATGCCACGCAGATCGTGTGGCGCCAGCCGATGATCGCCGGCTACGGGCAGCCGCTGTCACCGGCCCTGTCGTCCGGATGGCTGGACACTCCTCCCCTGCGACAGACCACCACACTGCAATCGCTGACGCGCACCTGGCGCATCACCGATCAGCGCATGCCACTCGCGGGGCAGACCTTGCGAATCGATGGCCTGGATCGTGTGCTGACCGATGTATTCGTGCGCGTGCACTGGGTGAATGGCGATGACACTGTCGCGCTGCTCAGGCCCATGCACAGCAGCCTGGTACTGGAGCCGACGAGCGGATCAGGTGCGGCGATCGGGGCCTATTTCCGGCTGGGAGTGGAGCACATCTGGTCGGGCTACGATCATCTGCTGTACCTGGTCGGCCTGATGCTGCTGGTGGGAAATCTGCGCGCACTGGTGGGCGTGATCACTGCCTTTACTGTGGCCCACAGCTTGACGCTGGCAGCCTCGGTGCTGGGCATCGTCAGGCTGCAACCCGCGCCGGTCGAAGCCGCCATCGCGCTGTCCATCCTGTTCGTGGCGGTGGAACTGCGGCGCGGACAGCTTGGCAAACCCGGGTTTGCACACGCGCACCCATGGGTCGTGGCCTTTGCATTCGGACTGCTGCACGGCTTCGGCTTCGCGGGCGCATTGCGCGGCATCGGCCTGCCCGATGGCGCGATCGCCCTGCCACTGCTGCTGTTCAACCTGGGCATCGAGGCCGGCCAGGTGCTGTTCGTGGCGGCGCTGGCGGCACTGTTCTGGTTGCTGGTGCGGCAGCTGCCGCCGGCGCGGCTGGCACTGCACCGGGCCCTGCCGGTGGTCATTGGATCGCTGGCGGCCTGGTGGCTGATTGCGCGCACCGCGGCGCTGGTCTGAACCCGATCTGGTAAGCTTGCCCGCCCTGCCGGCGCGGAAAAAACCTTGCTGGCGCATGCAGTTACCACCGTGGCCACCCCCAACGACATCATGTCCGCCCACGCTCCCAGTCGCTGGCGGCTGTACTACGCACTGACCAAGCCACGCGTGGTGGCGCTGATCGTGCTGACGGCCGTGGTGGGCTCGCTGCTGGCGACTCCCGGCCTGCCACCGCTGGACCTGCTGCTGTTCGGCAACCTGGGCATCGGCCTTGCGGCGGCCTCGGCTGCCACGCTGAACCAGGTGCTGGATCAGCGCATCGACGCAAAGATGGCGCGCACGCGCACCCGGCCGTTGCCCACGGGTGGTCTCACCGACAAGGCGGCACTGGTCTTCGCCTTCGTGCTGGGCGTGGCTTCGATGCTGTTGCTGTGGCTGCTGGTGAATCCGCTGACCGCCATGCTCACCTTCGCCTCGCTGATCGGCTACGCCGTGGTGTACACGCTGTGGCTGAAGCGTGCCACCCCGCAGAACATCGTCATTGGCGGCGCCGCCGGTGCCGCACCGCCGGTACTCGGCTGGGCGGCCATCACCAACAGCATCGATCCGCATGCGCTGCTGCTGTTCCTGATCATCTTCGCCTGGACGCCGCCGCATTTCTGGGCGCTGGCCATCGCGCGGCGCGAGGACTACGCGAAGGTGGATATCCCGATGTTGCCGGTCACGCATGGCGTCGCGTTCACGCGCCTGCACGTGCTGCTGTACACCATCATCCTGGTGCTGGTGACATTGCTGCCGTGGCTCACCGGGATGACCGGCCTGGTCTACCTGCTGGCCGCCGTGGTGCTGGATGCGATGTTCCTTGGTCACGCCATCCGCCTGAAACGTTCCGAGGCGCGTGAATTGCCGATGAAAACCTTCCGCTTCTCGGTGCAATATCTGATGTGGCTGTTCCTGGCGCTGCTGGTGGATCACTACCTGCCGCTGCGCTTTCTCTAGTATCTGGTGGGGTCCACATGCTGCAACGACGACTGATCGTTCTCCTGCTGCTGTTCATCAGCGCGCCCGCTCTTGCGCAGCTGCGCTGGCGCGAAGGTGTCGAATACCAGGTGATCGCCAACCCCGAGCGCTTCGGCGCGCCGGCCGACAAGATCGAAGTGGTCGAAGTGTTTTCCTACGGTTGCCCGTATTGCTTCAAGGCCAGCGAAGACATGGCCAAGCTCGCGGCGCAGCTGCCGGCCGATGCGGCCATGACCTGGGTGCATGCCTCGTTCCGTCCGGACGAAGGCTGGCTGATGTTCCAGCGCGCGTACTATGCGGCGCGCAAGCTCGGAATCGCCGACGCCGCGCACGAGGCCATGTTCAAGGCTGTCTGGGAGACGGGCGAGATTCCGTTGGTCGACGTCGCCACGGGCCGGATGCGCAAGCCGCTGCCCACGATCTCGGATGCCGCGAAGTTCTATGCTGCGCACACTTCGGTGAAGGCTGCTGACTTCCTGAAGGCCGCCGGTTCCGCGGACGTCAATGCCGCCATGGAGCGCGCCGACCGGCTGATCAAGCAGTGGCGTGTTTCCGGCACGCCGAGCCTCGTCGTGAACGGCCGCTATCTGGTCAGCAATGATTTGCCATTCTCCGAGCAGGCGCAGATCGTGAATTTCCTGGTCGGCCGCGAACGTTCCCGCCTGAAGAAGTAGTCCCACCATGCATGTAGAACGCATCTGGCCCGATACCGAACTGCGCAACTACCACTACCTGGTGGTCTGCGAGGAAACCGGCGACGCCCTCGCGGTGGACCCGTGGGATGCGGACCTGATGCTGGCCACCGCCCGCAAGCATGGCTGGAACATCACGCAGATCTTCAATTCCCATCACCACCATGACCATTGCGCCGGCAATGAGAAGCTGCGCGCCGCCACGGGTGCACGGGTGCTGGCGCACGTGGGCGCCGCGCCGATCATCGGTGACGTGGACATCGGCCTGGAGGGCGGAGACACGATCCGCATCGGGCGCAGCATCGAGCTGGAATGCCTGGACACCCCCGGCCACACCATGTCGCATATCTGCCTGTTCGCGCATGCCGACCAGCCGGCGCTGTTCTCGGGCGACACCCTGTTCAACGCCGGCGTGGGCAATTGTTCCGGCGGCGGCGACCCGGCCATGCTGTACGAGACTTTTGCGAGCCGCATCTCGCAGCTGCCGGATGCCACGCAGGTGTATCCGGGGCATGAATACCTGGTCAACAACCTGGGGTTCACGCTGTCGCGCGAGCCAGGCAACAGTGAAGCACAGGAATGGAAGAACCGGCTGGCCGGCACCGGGCCGCTGGCCATGCCGTTGACCACGCTCGCCGACGAGAAGCGCTTCAACAGCTTCTTCCGCCTGAACAACGCCCAGATCATCGCGGGGCTGCGCGAAAAATTTCCCGAGCTGCCCGAGCAGCCGGGACCGCGTGAGGTGTTCATCCGCCTGCGCGAACTGCGCAACAAGTGGTAGCCAGGGACTGAAGATGGCCCAGGCAAGCGACAGCCGGATCCTGCGCCGCTGGTTTGCTGTGGCCGTGGTCGTGGTGGTGGTGCTGGCCATCTCGCTGGTGCTGCGCCCGTTTGCGATGCCCATCGCCTGGGCGGCCATCCTTGCCTTCCTGATGTTCCCGCTGCAGATGCGGCTCACGCGACGCTTCAAGGGCCGCGGCACCCTGGCCGCCGGCATCCTCGTCGCACTCACGCCCATCGCCATCTTTACGCCGCTGACGCTGCTGGCGCTGGCGTTCATCCAGCAGATCGGCGCGCTCGGCACAGCGCTGCAACACAATCCGGGCCTGTTCGACGTGAGCAGCTGGATGAATCCCGAGCAGCATCCGCGCATAGCCGGTGCGGCAACCTGGCTGGCAACGAACTTTGATGTGCAGCTGGGCGACATTTCGGCCTATCTGCGCGATGGCGTGCAGCAATGGGCCAGCAAGCTGGCCAGATCCGGCGGCCACGTGGTGTTGAATGCGGCCGGCATGGTGCTGCGCTTCTTCCTGATGTTGTTCGTGCTGTTCTTCGTGCTGCGCGACGGCCCGAAGGCCTTCGCGCGCGTGTCGGCACTGCTGCCGCTGACACCCGACAAGCGCGATGCGCTGTTCACCCGGCTGGGCAAGGTGCTGCGCGCCGTCGTCTACGGATGCGGCCTCACGGCGCTGGCGCAGGGCGCACTGGTGACCATCGGCTTCGCGATCGCCGGATTGCGCGGTCCGATCGTATTCGGTGTGCTGGCCAGCGTTCTGGCGCTGCTGCCCTTCGGCGGCGCTGCGCTGGTCTGGGTGCCTGGCGTGCTGTACCTGTTTGCCGTCGGCAAGTTCGGCCTCGCAGTCTTCCTGCTGGTCTGGGGCGGCGTGGTTTCCACCGCGGACAATTTCATCCGCCCGGTCATCATCTCGCGCTACACGCCGGTACCCACGCTGCTCGTGTTCATGGGAGTGATCGGCGGTGTCGCGGCCTTCGGGCCCATCGGTTTCATCATCGGTCCGCTGATTCTGGTGCTGGCCACCGAGCTGCTGCGTTACGCAGAAGGGTCGGTCTCGCGCGTAGAATAGGCGCGCCTCATGGATCTCTCGCCGATACTCAATCCGCTGAACGACGAACAGCGCGCAGCGGTCACCGCGCCGGCCGGCCCGACGCTGGTACTGGCCGGCGCCGGCAGCGGCAAGACCCGCGTGCTCACCCATCGCGTGGCGTGGGCGATTTCAGCGCTGGGTGCCGCACCCCACAACATCCTCGCGGTCACCTTCACCAACAAGGCAGCGGCCGAGATGCGCCATCGCATCGAGACGCTGCTGGGTGTGCCTGGTGGCGCGATGTGGGTGGGCACCTTCCACGGCATCGCGCACCGGCTGCTGCGGCTGCATCACCAGCTGGCCGGGCTGCCGCCGGGCTTCCAGATCCTGGACAGCGAGGACCAGCAGCGGCTGATCAAGAAGGTGATCCGCCAGCAGGAACTGGACGAGACGCGCTATGTGCCGCGCGACGTGCAGTACTGGATCAACAAGCTGAAGGACGACGGTATCCGTCCCGGCCAGGTGAAGCCCGGCCACGATCCCATGCAGCAGATGCTGGCGAAGCTGTACCAGACCTACGAAGACACCTGTCGCCGCAGCGGCGTCGTGGACTTCGCCGAGCTCTTGCTGCGCGCCTTCGAACTGCTGCGCGACAACTCCGCGCTGCTGGAGCACTACCGCGCGCGCTTCACGCAGGTGCTGGTGGATGAGTTCCAGGACACCAATTCCATCCAGTACGCCTGGGTGCGGCTCATTGCGGGGCCGCAGGGCAGCCCGTTCGTGGTGGGCGACGATGACCAGTCCATCTACCGCTGGCGTGGCGCGAAGGTGGAGAACCTGCACCAGTTCACGCGCGACTACCCGAACGCGCAGATGTTCCGCCTGGAGCAGAACTACCGCTCCACGGGCAATATTCTCCAGGCCGCCAACGCGCTGATCGAACACAACACGGGCCGGCTGGGCAAGAACCTGTGGACCAGCGGCAGCAAGGGCGAGCACATCCGCCTGTATGCTGCATTCAACGAGCGCGACGAGGCCGACTTCGTCGTGCAGCGGATCAACGAATGGGTACGGCACGGAGGCCTGAGGCGCGAAGTCGCGATCCTGTACCGCTCCAACGCGCAATCACGCGCTTTCGAAGAGGCCTTCCTGACCGCGCGCATTCCGTATCGCGTGTACGGCGGCCTGCGTTTCTATGAACGCGCCGAGATCAAGGATGCGCTGGCCTACCTGCGCCTCATCTCCAACCGCCATGACGACCCCTCCTTCGAGCGCGTGGTGAACCTGCCCACGCGCGGCATCGGCGCCAAGTCGCTGGAGGACCTGCGCAGCGCAGCGCGTGCCGCCGGATGTTCCATGTGGCAGGCCGCGGCAGGCGGACCTGCCAGTGGCGGCATCGCCAAGATGTTCGCCTTCCTGAAGCTCATCGACCAGCTCGACCAGGACACGAAGGGACTGCCGCTGTACGAGCAGATCGATCACGTGATCCAGAATACCGGCCTCGTCGAGCACTACAAGAAGGACAAGCAGGATCGCGGCGAAGCGCGCCTCGAGAACCTCGATGAACTCGTGAGTGCCGCGCGCGGCTTTGATGCCGACGCGGTGAGTCCCGACAACGAAGGCGAGAAGTTGCCACCGCTGGAGGCTTTCCTGGCGCACGCCGCGCTGGAATCCGGCGAGGGCCAGGCCGCGGAATGGGAGGACTGCGTGCAGATGATGACTCTGCACACGGCCAAGGGCCTGGAGTTCCCGATCGTGTTCCTGGCCGGCATGGAAGACGGCCTGTTTCCGCACCAGCGCTCCCTGGACGACCTCGCTGGCCTGGAAGAGGAACGCCGTCTCTGCTACGTCGGCATCACGCGCGCGATGAAGCAGCTGTACATCAGCTACGCCGAACAGCGCCGGCTGCATGGCATGGACAGCTTCGGCACACCGTCGCGCTTCATCAGCGAGATCCCCGAAGAGCTGGTCGAGGAAGTGCGGCCGCGCATCCAGGTTTCCCGGCCGCTGGGCGGTGCATTCCGGCCGGCGGCGCCAGCCGGTAATTTCCGCGCTCCGCGCGAGGAGCCCGCCGTGCCGGGCATCAAGCTGGGCGCCCGCGTGCGCCACGGCCGCTTCGGCGATGGCGTGATCCTGAACCTGGAAGGCCAGGGCGCGCAGGCTCGCGTGCAGGTGAACTTCGAGCAACAGGGCGCGAAGTGGCTCATGCTCTCGTACGCCAACCTGGAAGTGGTGAGATGAAAGGACTACGAGCGATGGTCTTCGTGCGATGAAGGTCTTGATCCTCGGTGCCGGACAAGTGGGCCGTACCGCCGCGCAGAACCTGGCCCGTGAACCGGCCAATGAAGTCACCGTCGTGGACAGCAACGAGGAAGTGCTGCGCGACCTGCAGAGTCGTGTCGACGTGCGTACGGTGGCAGGCAACGCCTCGTTTCCATCGGTGCTGGTGGCCGCCGGCATCGCCGACACCGACCTGCTGGTGGCACTGACCAGCTCGGACGAAGTGAACATGATCGCCTGCGAGATCGCCAACGCACTGTACCGCACGCCCACCAAGATCGCGCGCATCCGCGCCGGCGAATACACCTCGCATGACCGGCTGTTCACCCCCGGCATGCTCGCAGTGGACGTGTGGATCAACCCCGAGCAGCTGGTGACCGAGTACATCGAGCGGCTGATCAGGAACCCCGGCGCACTGCAGGTGGTGGATTTCGCCGATGGCCGCGCCCGGCTGGTCGGCATGCTGGCGCGGCGCGGGGGCCTGCTGGTCGGGCAGCAGCTGCGCACGCTGAAGGACCACATGCCCAACGCCGATGCGCGCATCGCCGCGATCTACCGCAACGGGCGCTTCGTTCCGCCGGATGGGGAGACCGTGGTGGAGGAAGACGACGAGATCTTCTTCGTCGCGGCGCGCGACCACATCCAGCGCATGATGAACGAGATCACGCGTGCCGAAGGCAAGGTGCGCAAGGTGATCATCGCCGGCGGCGGCCACATCGGTTTCCGTCTCGCGCAGCTGCTGGAGAAGGATTTCCAGGTCAAGCTGATCGAGCGCAATCCGGACCGCGCGCGGCGCGTGTCCGAGCGCCTCGAGAACACCATCGTGCTGGGCGGCGATGCGCAGGACGAGGAACTGCTGATCGAGGAGAACGTCGACGACACCGACGTGTTCGCCGCGGTGACAAATTCCGAGGAAGCCAACGTGCTGTCGGCGATGCTGGCCAAGCGCCTTGGCGCGCGCAAGACGCTGGCCATCATCAACCGCCCCTCCTATGGCGAGCTGATGGACAACCGCAGCATCGACATCGCGGTCTCGCCGCCCACCGTCACCATCGGCTCGCTGCTGGCACGGGTGCGCAGGGGCGATGTGGTGCGCGTGCATTCGCTGCGTCGCGGCTCGGCTGAAGCGCTGGAAACCGTGGTTCACGGCACGCAGGATCGCTCGCGCGTCATCGGCCGGAGCATCGGCGACATCAGCATGCCCAATGGCGCTTCGATCATCGCGCTGGTGCGCGGCGAGAAGGTGGTCATGGCCCACCACGACACGCTGATCGAAACCGAAGACCACGTGATCGTGTTTCTGGCCGACCGCCGCCAGGTGGAAGCCGTGCAGAAGCTGTTTCACAGCGGTTAGCGATGCGCTCACTGCTGGCGATCGTCAATGTCCTGGGCGCGCTGCTGTTTCTGTTCGCGGCTTATTACCTGCTGCCCGTCATTACCGCGCTGGTCTACGGCGAGACGGACGAGCTGTGGGTGTTCCTGCAATGCGCAGCAGCCACGGCCGTGGCCGGGGCCGCCTTGCTGCTGGTCACGCGGCGCCACCGCGCGGAGCTGAAACCCCGCGATGGGTACCTGCTGGTCAGCCTGTCATGGATCGCGGTGACCGCCGCTGCCGCGGTGCCATTCCTGCTCGGTGTGCCGCGCCTGTCCTTCACCGATGCCTTCTTTGAAAGCATGTCGGGCCTTTCGACCACCGGATCGACCGTCATGACAGGATTGGACAGCCTGCCCCACGCCGTGAACATGTGGCGCTGCGCCCTGCACTGGCTGGGCGGCATGGGCATCATCGTGCTGGCGGTGGCCGTGCTGCCGCTGCTGGGTGTCGGCGGCATGCAGATGTACCGCGCCGAAGCGCCTGGTCCGGTCAAGGACGCCAAGCTGACGCCGCGCATCACCGAGACCGCCAAGGCGCTGTGGCTTTCCTATGCAGGCATGACCGCTGTGTGCATCCTGGCGCTGTGGGGCGCCGGCATGCCGGGCTTCGATGCCATCTGTCACGGCTTCTCGGTGATGTCGCTGGGTGGGTTTTCGACTCACGACGCCAGCGTCGGCTGGTTCAATTCGCCGCTGATCGAGTTCGTGATGATCCTGTTCATGCTGCTGGCCTCGATCAATTTCAGCACGCATTTCATGGCACTGCGCAAGGGCGAATTCAGCGCGTACCGGCGGGATCCGGAAGCGCGCTGGGTGTTCGTGTGGCTGGGCGCCAGCGTTGTCGCGGTAACGCTGGCGCTGTGGCTGCCAGGCATCTACCCCGACCTGCTCGGCACCATCCGGCACAGCGCATTCAATGTCGTGGCCCTGGCCACCACCTCGGGATTCATGACCGAGGACTACGCGCAGTGGCCCATCTTCGCGCCGATGTGGATGTTGTTCCTGAGCTGCGTGATTCCGAACACCGGCTCCACCGGCGGCGGCATCAAGATGTTTCGCGCATTGATCATGATCAAGCAGGCGTTCCGCGAGATGTTCGTGCTGGTGCACCCCGCGGCCGTAGCGCCGCTGAAGATCGCCGGGCAGGCGGTGCCCAACCGCGTGATCTACTCGGTGCTGGCCTTCGTGTTCGTGTATTTCATGACGGTGCTGCTGTTGACGTTCACGCTGCTGGCCAGCGGAATGGACTTCATCAGTGCCTTCACCGCCACCATCGCGTCGGTCAACAACGCCGGCCCCGGCCTGGGGACGGTGGGCCCGGCCAGCAACTATGGAGTGCTCACCGATTTCCAGACCTGGGTTTGCGCGCTGGCCATGCTGCTGGGCCGCATCGAGATCTTCACCTTCCTGATCCTGTTCACGCCCAGCTTCTGGCGCAAGTGAGCCGCCGCGGCGCTCAGCCGTGGATGTAGGACTGCAGATCCTCGATGGTGTGGCGCTGGTCTTCGATCACCGACTTGACCAGATCGCCGATCGAGACGACTCCCATCACCTTTGATCCGCGCACCACCGGCAGATGCCGGATGCGATGCCTGGTCATCAGGCGCATGGCATCGTCGACGGTGTCTTCCGGCCCGATGGTCAGCACCTCGGCGGTCATGATGTCGCGCACCGGCGTGTTGGTGGAGGAGCGACCCATCAGCACCACCTTGCGGGCGTAGTCGCGCTCGGAAATGATGCCGGCCAGGCGGCCTTCTTCCAGAACCAGCAATGCGCCCACGTGCTTTTCGGCCATGGTGCGTATCGCATCCAGCACCGGCGCATCGGGCCCCACCGAGTGCACGTCCTTTCCCTTGAGATCGAGCAGTTGCGACAAGAGAGTCATGAAATGCCTCCTCCCGTTATCGCACCGCGTTTCAGGCTGGTTCCACCTTCAACACGGTGCCGTCGACTCCGATCACGCGCACGCGCGCGCCCAGTGGTGCATCACCGCCACGCGCCAGCCACACCGTGTCGCCGATCCGCACCTTGCCGGATCCGGAAACAATGGGCTCGGCCAGCGTGTAGGTCTCCCCGATGAAACGCACGCCGCGCTGGTTCAGCGCCGGCTGATCCGTGGTGTCACCCCTTGATGTCGGGCGGAACTTCAGCCACAGCACCAGCGCCAGGATCCCCAGCACACCGAACAGCACGAACTGGAGTGGCCAGGGAATGTCGACCACCAGCAACAACGCACCGACCACAAGGGCCGCGAACGCAAACCAGATTGCGATCACACCCGGCACAAAGGTTTCGATGGCAGCCAGCAGGGCCGCCAGGATCCACCAGTGCCACCACGCCAGATTCTGAAATGAATTCAGCATGAGAGATCTCCGGTTCAGCGCGGTGCGGAACTGCGCTGGGTTGCCTGATGCTGCATGGCGTCCCTGGCCAGTTCGGCGATGCCGCCCACCGATGCGATGAGGCTGGAAGCCTCCACCGGCAGGAAGAACGTCTTCTGGTTGGTCGAAGCTGCAAACGCCTTCAGCGACTCGACGTACTTCAGCGCCACGAAGTAATTCAGTGCGCTGGTGTTGCCCTCGGTAATCGCCTTGGACACCATCTGCGTGGCGCGCGCCTCGGCCTCGGCGGAACGCTCGCGCGCCTCGGCATCGCGGAACGCAGCCTCCTTGCGACCTTCGGCGTTCAGCATCACCGACTGCTTCTCGCCTTCGGCCTTCAGGATCGCCGCCTGCCGGAAGCCCTCTGCTTCCAGAATGTTTGCACGCTTGTCGCGCTCGGCCTTCATCTGGCGCGCCATGGAGTCGATCAGATCGCCGGGTGGCTGGATGTCCTTGATCTCGATGCGCGTCACCTTGATGCCCCAGGGCGACGTGGCTTCGTCCACCACGTGCAGCAGGCGCAGGTTGATCTCCTCGCGCTTGGACAATGTCTCGTCCAGATCCATGGAACCAACCACGGTACGGATATTGGTCATGGTCAGGTTGATGACCGCATAGCGCAGGTTGTCCACCTCATAGGCGGCCTTGGCGGCATCCAGCACCTGGAAGAACACCACCGCGTCGACGCCCAGCATGGCGTTGTCCTTGCTGATGACTTCCTGGCGCGGCACGTCGAGCACCTGCTCCATCTTGTTGATGCGCCGGCCGACCGACTCGAACAGCGGGTCGATGAAATGCAACCCGGGCGGCAGCGTGCGCTTGTACTTGCCGAAGCGCTCCAGCGTGTAGTCATAGCCCTGCCGCACTGTGACCACAGCGCGGTAAAGGATGACGATGATCATCGCTGCGAGGATGATTCCGAGTGTTCCCCATGCCATTGCTTACTCCTTGCCGGCAATCAGGGCGCGAATCTCCCTGAGCTTCTTCTTGACGGTTCTTTCATGATCCACCCCGATCCGCAGCAGCAGCTTCTGCCCTGCGGAGCGCGACTCCAGGTCCGCGTCGGCGAAACGATACAGCACTTTGGGCTGTTCCAGCAGAATCGGGCCCTCGGGCTCGGGCGTCTCGAGCAGGTGATCAATGACCTGCACCACGCGATCGTTGAAATAGCGCCCCGGGTAGCCCAGGGCCTCGTAGTCCTGCTGCAATTGCGGGTAGATGCGCCGGTAGGCGGCCACTGCCGTGGCGGTATCCACATTGGCAAGCAGGCCGACGATGGCGTCATAGCGCGCGGTATTCGCGGGCGAGATCCTGATGCGCTCGGTGCCCGCCGCCGCATCCACCACCTCGCGCTCCACCGCAAACGGCGCCGACGGCGCGCGCAGGGGACGCAAGGGTTCGATGCGTCCGTTGTGCGTCAGGTTGTCGACAGTAGCGACCAGCCGCCGCATCAGCTTGTCGGGGATCAGCCATTCGGAGAGCTTGCCGTCGAAGACCCCGCGCAACGCCCCGGCTGCCAACGTGTCGGGATCCACCGGTGGCGCGGCCGGTGTGTCGGCAGGCGTTTCCTCCGCGGGCTCCAGCGGATGCTGGATCGCCTGCGGTTCGGTCATGGCGACCGGATCGGCCTGGACAGGTGCATCGGCCACCGGCACTGCCACGCTCTCCTTCGGGCGATGCAGCCACCACCACACGGCGCCGACCAGCAGCACCAGCACCACTGCAGCGATCACGAAGCGGCGCACTTCGGTACTGGATTCGTTCTCTTCTGGATAGCTCATGGTCTGCCCCCTCAGGCGCGTGCGCGCTTCATGTGGATCAGCAGCAGCGAAATGGCCGCAGGTGTCACGCCGGGTACGCGCGAGGCCTGGCCCAGAGTCAGCGGCCGCACTTCGGCAAGGCGCTGGCGCGCCTCATTGGAAAGTCCCTTTACATTGCCGTAGTCCAGATCACCGGGCAGCGGCGCGGACTCATGCCCGCGGGTGCGTTCGATCTCGGCATGCTGGCGTTCGATGTAGCCTGCATAGCGCGCGCGCACGGTGAGTTCCAGCTCCAGCTGCGCAGCAATGCGCTCGTCCGCCACGTCGGCTGCAGGCAAACCCAGCCTGGTCAGCAGCGCCGGGTAGTCGATCTCGGGCCGGCGCAGCAGCTCGAAGCTGCGACCCAGCCGCGCGAGCTCCCTTTCCACGGCCGACTGCTTGTCATTGAAGAAGCGCCAGCGTTCGTCATCCACCAGGCCCAGTTCGCGACCCAGTGGCGTGAGGCGCGCATCCGCATTGTCCTCGCGCAGCAGCAGCCGGTACTCGGCGCGACTGGTGAACATGCGATACGGCTCGCTCGCGCCCTGCGTGGTGAGATCGTCGACCAGCACACCAAGGTACGAACGGCTGCGCTCGGGCAACCAGCGCGGCAGATCGGCGGCCAGCGCGGCGGCATTCACGCCGGCGAGCAAACCCTGCGCGGCGGCTTCTTCGTAGCCGGTGGTGCCATTGATCTGGCCGGCAAAGAACAGGCCCGGCACCGCCTTCGTTTCCAGTGTCGGCGCCAGATCACGCGGATCGAAGTAGTCGTACTCGATGGCATAGCCAGGCCGCGTCAAATGCGCGTTTTCCAGCCCCGCGATGCTGTGCACGAACTCCTGCTGCACGTCGAAGGGCAGGCTGGTGGAGATGCCATTGGGGTAGATCTCGTGCGTGCCCAGGCCTTCCGGCTCAAGGAAGATCTGGTGCGAGGTGCGCTCGGCAAAGCGCACCACCTTGTCTTCCACCGACGGGCAGTAGCGTGGCCCGACTCCTTCGATTGCCCCGGTGAACATCGGCGAGCGATCAGTGGCGGCGCGGATGATCTCGTGTGTGCGCTCGTTGGTCGCGGTGATGTGGCAGCACACCTGCGGTGGATGCTGTTCACGGCGGCCGAGAAACGAGAACACGGGTCGCGGTTCGTCGCCGGGCTGCGCAACAAGGCGGGCAAAATCGACCGTGCGGCCGTCGATGCGCGGCGGCGTGCCGGTCTTCAACCGCCCCGTGCGCGGCATCAGTTCGCGCAGCCGCGCGGCCAACTTCAATGAAGGCGGATCACCCGCGCGACCGCCGGCGAAATTTTCCATTCCCACGTGAATGCGGCCGCCCAGAAAAGTGCCGGTCGTCAGCACCACCGCGGGAGCTGAAAAGAAGATTCCGGAGGTGGTGAGCACGCCCGTCACGCGGCCGTGCTCTATCGGGAGATCGGCGACTTCCTGCTGGAACACATCGAGCCCGCTCCGGGATTCAACCGCATGGCGGATGGCCCGCCGGTACAGCTGGCGATCCGCCTGCGCGCGCGTGGCGCGCACGGCCGGGCCCTTGCTGGCATTGAGCGTGCGGAACTGGATGCCGCCCGCATCGGCGGCGCGCGCCATCACACCGCCCAGTGCATCGATCTCGCGAACCAGATGGCCCTTGCCGATACCGCCGATGGCCGGGTTGCAGCTCATCGCGCCGACCGTCTCGATGCTCTGCGTCAGCAGCAGCGTGCGGGCGCCACGCCGTGCTGCGGCCAGCGCCGCCTCGACGCCAGCGTGCCCGCCGCCCACCACAATGACCTGGTATCGCCCCGCTGGATTCATGCGGTGCATTGTAAGCCGCGCCGCTGTGCGGCGAGGCTGATGAAAGGTTACGGCCCCTTAAGGGCCTGCAACTTCAGACGCGTGCGCTGAGCGCGAGCCCGGGTACGCGTGCAACCTCGGCGGAGATCGCCTTGCTCGCCTCGCGCAGCTTGTCCAGATGGCGCGCGACCAGTTGCGCGGCATTGCTCTCGTTCAGTGGCACGCCGATGGCAAGGCTGGCCACGACATTTCCAGTGCCGTCATGCACGGGCACGGCGATGCCGGCCACACCTGGCGCGATTTCCTCTTCGGACGTCGCGTACCCATCGCGACGCGCGGCATCGACCTGCTGCATCAACACTGCCCGATCGGTGATTGTGTGCGGAGTCAGAGCCTCGAGCTTGGCCCTTGTGAAGTAGGCGGCCAGCTTCTCGGAGGAGAGCCCTGCCAGCAGGACCTTGCCCATGGCCGTGGCATGGGCGGGAAAGCGCATGCCCACATGCGCCTCGACCTGCAGCGGCTCGGTGCGCGTGGAGGCACGCGCCACCAGGACCACGCCCGTGTCGGAGAGGACCACCAGACCAGCCAGGCCGTGTGTGGCCAGCGCCAGCTCTTCGAGCTTGGTGCGCGTGATGGTCGGGATGTCCATGGAATCGAGGTACACCGCACCGATCTCGAGTACCGGCGGGCGGAGCATGAACTGGCGCCCATTGCGGGCTACATAGCCGAGTTCTTCGAGGGTGTTGAGGCAGCGCCTCGCTGTTGCGGCAGGCAAACCTGCACGGGCGGCGATTTCGCTCAAGGTCATGTGGGGTTTGGTCCGGGAGAAGGTGCGCAGCACCTCCAGACCCTTGGCCAGGCCACCCATTACTTCGCGCCGTCCGGACGGAGACACGTGCTGCAACATGGAAAACACCCCTAGGCTCACCTAACTGTCCAATCGCAACTGGTTAGAGTGCTGACCCGACGTTTGGTTCGACAGTCGAATAGGATTTCATTATTCGAAAGGAATGCTGCCAAGACATCTTTCAGCAAATTGGGAAAGAAGTAGGAAACAAAAAGGCGCCGTGCAGTGCACGGCGCCTTTATTGCTCAAGCAATGATGCGGTGGCTGTTACTTCGCGCCAGTCTCGCGCCAGCTGCCGGCGTCGGCATAGGCCTTGCGCACTTCCTGCACGTACGGCGCCTTGCAGACCTTCGCACGGATCTGGAACTGCCTGTGCGGGCGCTCGACGGTGGGCTTCATCGAGCCACCGCCTTCCTCGCCCCACACGAAGATCACTTCGGTGCCTTCGACCGCAAATTCCGGTTCCAGGTAGGCCAGCGTGAGCTCCTTGCGCTCGTTCGAGCTGTAGCCCACCCAGGTCGAAATGCCCACGTGCTTGCCGTCCTTCGACAGCACCGTGTCCTGCGGGTACATGCTGTACACGGCCGACGGGTACTCGAAGAACTTGCCGCGCTCGCCGGGGTTGTCCTTGTTGTCGTACTGCGAGGCGATCACAGCCTGCACGTCCGCGGAGTTCAGCTCCAGCGTGACCTTGATGCGGTGCTTGTCGTTGTGGATCTTCTCCAGCGCCGCCTTGCCGATGAACTCATGGTCGTACTTGATCATGAAGCCATAGCCCAGGTCGAACGGCGTCACGTAGTAGTCGGCGATGTTCTTGCTGTAGAAGCTGCCGCCCAGCGAGGCCATGCCCTCGAAGCAATCGGCCTTCAGCCACTTGCGGTACTTCACGTACTTCTCGTCACCCGAGTAGATGCCCGGCATCGGAGAGGGAATCCAGGCCGACTCCAGCGTGTTCGAAGAATACGCACGGCCACCAACCAGGCGCAGGCCGAACTCTTCACCGGCCTTCACGATGGCGCTGTGCACCGCCTCATAGTCCTTCATCGGCCCGAACAGCTCGAAGCCCGGCTGGCCGGCCATGCCATGACGCAGCGCGCCGACCTGCTTGCCGGCGATCTTCAGGTACGTCCAGTTGAACATCTTCAGTTCCGGCGGAGCCTTCTTCAGCAGCTTCGTCGTCACCTTCATCGCATTCGGGCCCTGGATCTGGAAGCGGAAGAACTTGCGCGCCCAGGGGTTCTTGCGATCGGCGCTGCGGTCGTCACGCACCACCTTGACCTGCCACTTCTTGCCGGTCTTCGGATTCTTGCCCGTTTCGGCGTGGTAGGTGATCCAGTTGATCACCGGCGGACGACCGACGAGATCGAACTTGTTCTTTGCCAGGTACACCAGGATCACGTCGCCGATCACGTGACCGTCCCAGGTCACCGGCACGTACTGCTTGGCCTTGCCGGGCTCGAAGCCCTTGAAGCTGTTGATGCCGTGGTAGTTGAGGAAGTCGAAGCTCTCGGGACCGGACACGAACAGGTCCGTCATGTGGAAGCTCTGGTTGAACAGGATGGCGGCGTGCTGCCACGCCCACTGTTCATCGCGCCAATTGGTGTACTCGGGCTTCACCACCGGGTAGGGGTTCGGACCGGTCTGCGAGTCGCGCAGCATCTTCAGCGCGCCACCGGCGGCCTTGATGCGATCCTCAAGATTCTTGACGGCCATGATTTCTCCGTGAGGGGCGCGCACTCGAAGAGCCGCGCAAAAATAGTATTAAAGGTGCGCCGTACGAGACGGGGCGGGCATCTTGTTGGACCTCTACAGGACTGTCAATTTGCGCCACCGACAGCCACTGCCCGTGGCAGATTTTTGCAGTGCACTATCGGACCGGGTTGGCACTGGCCGCAGTGGCCGGAGTAACCTATCGCCCCTTTTCCTGGTTCACGACAAAACTCAAGCAACGAGGGGTAACTCGCATGGCCACTCCAGCCGGCTCGGTCAAGTCCGACACAGTCACTACCGCCCTTTACATCGGGGGCAAGGAACGCAAGACCACCGAGAAGATGGCCATTGCCGACCCGGCCAAGCCCGGTGTCGTAGTGGGTTATGCCGCGCACGCGACGCCACAGGATGTCAGCGATGCGGTCGCTGCAGCCAAGGCCGCCTACCCCGCCTGGGCCGCGCTGACGCCGCAGCAGCGCGCCGAGAAGATGAAGGCCGCCATTGAAGGTGTGCCCGATTCGCCGAATCCGTTTGCCTCCGCGGACGGCGCCATCCTGTCGCAGGAGAACGGCAAGGTCCGCATCGAGGGCTGGGTCGACGCGCTGGTGCTGCAGATCCGCTGGAACCTGGCGCTGATGCATGCCGACGAAGTGAATGCCTCCAAGGTGCTGAAGCCGGTCACCGGCCACATCCCCACCGAAACCACCGTGAGCTACCAGCCGCTGGGCGTGGTCAGCATCATCGTGCCGTTCAACTGGCCCATCGCCATCCTGGGCGCCGCGCTGCCGCACGCGCTGCTGGCCGGCAATACCGTGATTGTGAAGCCCGCGCTGACCGCGCCGCTGGCCACTGCGCGCGTCGTGCAGCGCATTGCCGAGAAGCTGCCGCCGGGCGTGCTGAACGTGGTCACGGGCCCCGATGCCAACATGTCGGGGCTGATCAAGAACCCCGACGTCGCCAAGGTCTGCTTCACCGGTTCGGTGGGCGGCGGCAAGCGCATCATGGAAATGGCCTCGGGCAGCCTCACCCGCGTGACGCTGGAACTGGGCGGCAACGATGCGGCCATCATCCTGAAGGACGCGATCCTCGACGACACGCACCTGGATCGGCTGTTCGCGGCCATCTACGACACCACCGGCCAGATCTGCATGAATGCCAAGCGCGTGTACGTGCACCGCTCGCGCATGGACGAGCTGGTCAACGGCCTGTCGGCCCGCCTGCAGAAGACGAAACTGGGCTATGGCCTGGACCAGGACACCACCATGGGTCCGCTGCATTCGCCGGCGCAGAAGAAGTTCGTGGACGAGCTGATCAAGGAAGCCAAGGACTCGGGCGCCAAGGTGCTGGAGTTCGGCGAACTGCCGGGCGGCGACATGAAGGGCGGCAACTTCGTGCGGCCCGCGATCGTCGTGGACCCGAAGCCCACGCTGCGCGTGGTCACCGAAGAGCAGTTCGGTCCGGTGATCCCGATCCTGCCGTTCGATACGGAAGAAGAAGCCATCAAGGCGGCCAACGACACCTGGGCGGGCCTTGCCGGTTCGGTGTGGTCGGCGGACCAGAAGGCCGCCTACCGCGTTGGCGGCCAGATGGTGTGCGGCTACGTGTGGGTCAACGATCACGGCGCCACGCGCCTCGATCTGCGCGCACCGTTCGGCGGCATGAAGTCTTCGGGCATCGGCCGCGAGCAGGGCATCGAGGGCATCCGCGCCTTCCAGGACACGCGCTCGATCTCGCACCTGGATCCGGAGACGCTGGCCTCGATCAAGCACTGATCCAGGCAACGCAGCCGCAAGAGAAAAGCCCCGCATCAGCGGGGCTTTTCATTTCAGCTTGAACGAATTGCCTACGGTGTCTTCGACGGATCCACGCCGCCGCGCACCGGCAGGTTGTACATCACCTTGCCGTCGGGCAGCGTCACGCTGACCATGAAGCCGCCCTTGCGGCCATCCTTCAGCGGATGCACCTGCAGGGTTACCTTGTCGCCGGGTTTGAGCGTATGCCGCGACCAGCCCTCGCGCCCCAGGTAGTTCGGGCTCATCCCTTCCAGCGCGTATTCGCCGGCAACCGCTGCGTCACCTTCCACCGTCACGTAGGTGAAGGTATGCGGGTTGGTCCACTGGAATTCCTTGATGGTGCCGGTGATCTCGACGGTCTTCGCCATGTCGAACATCGCCGTCGAGTGATGCGCCAGCGCGTACGGAGCCAGCAGCAGCGCCACGATCATGGCAGACAGCAGATGGATATTGCGAAACGGGTTGATGGCTCTCATTTCTGGTTCTCCGTGCTGAATCCGGGCTGGCCGTTCTCATCCACGCTGTCGTGGTTGTTCTCGAGGCAGATGTACTCGCGGATCTCGTCGTCGAGATGCTTGTACCAGTTGGTGGTGGTGATGGGCTCGGCCAGCACTTCCGGGTCGATGGTCGTGGTCTGGATCTGCATCCAGTCCTTGTCGACGCGCCTGATGCGCTCGACGATGTGCATCTGGTCGCTGTGCGGGTAGCGCCCGCCAATCTTGATGGAATCATTGAAGCCCACCGAATCAACCACCAGCGTGTCGCCTTCCCAGTGGCCGATGGAGTGCCCCATGTAGGTCGGATCCGGATCGGCCGGATGCGGGCGCCCGTCCGTGAACACGTGGCGGAACTGCATGTAGGCCTCGATCAGGATGCCGATCTTGCCCGGCGTGATCAGGAACTCGATGGGGTACGGCTGCGTCATGATGCCGGGAAGGCCCGGTGGCACGCAGTTGGCGCCGCTGCCAGCGCCGCCGCGTGCGGGTGGATTGGCGGCCATCTTTGCCTGGAATTCGGGCGTGAGCTGCGGCCCGCCGCCGCGTCCACCGAAGCGCGCTCCGCCCGCGGGAGCACTGCCACCGCGGGCATCACCTGCGGGCGGACCGCCGACGCGAGCGCCACCAGGTGCACCACCGGCACGGGCTTCAATTGCACGGTGCTCGCCGCGCCAGTCCGGTTCCCAGACACCGCTCCAGTCGGGCAGCTTGGCCAGCGCGGCATAGTCTGCAGCGGTGGGCGCCCTGGACTTCGGTGCATCGGCGGCCATGGCGGCGCCGACGACAACCAGGCCGGCGGCCACCGCGAATTTGAATGCTGTCTGCACAGTTCCCCCGGGCACGGCATCTATCTGAAGTGCCGAAGATTCTAGGCCAAATGCGGAGCAAAAAAGAAAAGGGCGGGTGAGTCACCCGCCCTCTTCCGCAAGCATCGCTATGCGAAGCTTGTTACTTGCCGGTACGCCAGCCTTGTGCGTACTGGGTGCGCGCAGTGACCGCATAGGGCACCGGCGACACGATGGCACGGATCTCGGTGGCCTTGTGCGGCTCGACCGTGGTCTTCCTCGTGTTGGCGGCCTCGCCCCAGTGCAGCACCACCTCGTTGCCGATCGCCACGTCCTCATCGACCGTGGCCAGCGACAGGAACGAACGCTCGTTGTAGCTGTAGCCCGAGAACATCGACACGCCCACCGGCTTGCCACCGGCAGTCAGCAGGTCGTAGTTGCTGTTCGCGTAGTTCGACAGCGGCCAGTCGATGTACTTGAAGTGGTCGCCCTTCTGCAGCATCGAGGCGATGACCTTGGCGACGTCGTCACCGTTCCAGGCCAGCGTGACCTTGCGACGACCACCCTTGCCACCGTTCATCTTCTCGAGCGCCTCGCGGCCGATGAAGTCGTGGTCGAACTTCACGAACGGGCCGTAGCCGATCTCGTACGGGGTCAGGTAGTAGTCTTCGATGTTCTTCGAGACGAACGAACCGCCGATGGCGCCCGCAGCCTCGTACGAGTTGGCCGGCAGCCACTCGCGGTACTTCTTCATGCGCTCATCGGTGTACACGGCCGGCAGCGGCGAGGGAATCCAGCCGGACTCCAGCGTGTTGGTCGCGTAGGCGCGCGAGCCCACCGGCACGATGCCGAATTCCTTGCCCACCGACAGGATCTCGGCGGCAATCTCTTCGCGCTCGTTGTACGGGCCCCAGATCTCCACACCCGGCTCGCCGGCCATGCCGTGGCGCAGCGTGCGGACCTTGCGGCCCTTGATGTTCATCTCGGCCATGTTGAAGAACTTCAGTTCCGGCAGCGGCGAGCCATTGAGCTTGTCGATGACGTACTTGGCCTTCGGACCCTGGATCTGGAAGCGGTAGTACTTGCGGGTGACGGCGTGGCCGTTCGGACGCGACGGCGAACGATCGTCGTACGTGGTCTTCACGTTCAGGCCGCTGGTCTGCGCCTGGAAGTGCACCCAGTTGGTGGACGGCGCGCGGCCGACCATCACGAAGCTGTTCTCGGCCAGATAGAAAAGAATGTTGTCGCCGATCACATGGCCCGAGTACGAGCAGGCCACGAACTGCTTGGCCTTGTTCGGCACGAAACCCTTCATGCTGTTGATGGCCAGGCTCTCGATGAGCTTCAGCGCATCGGGACCTTCAATAAAGAGGTCGACCATGTGGTGGGTCTGGTCGAACAGTACCGCAGCGTTGCGCCATGCGGCCTGCTCACTGCGCCAGTTGGAAAACTCGGCCGCCACGACCGGATAGACATACGCGCCGATCTGCGAGTTGCGCAGATGCTCGACGGTATTGCCAGCGGCCTTCAGCACGCTTTCAAGGTTGCTCATGTCTCTCGAACCTCTTTGACTATAGGTTGACTGTCTTAAAGAGAGGCCGTTGGCCGGTCTTGTAAGGGGTGGCGAGTCTAGCGCAGCCCATGCGGGCTGATCCAGTCATGCCCCGGGCAGTGTTTGCCCGGGGCAAGAGGGCTTTGCCCCGCCAGTGCGGCTACTCGTGCTGGTTGCCGGTGTTGTCCACGGGCGGCGGAGGCGCAGCCGCGGACTTCAGCACGTTGGCGCGGGAGATCAGGTATTCGCGCACCGCCGCGGAATCGGCCGGCTTGAGGTCCTGCGAGAAATTGCCCATGCCGCGCTCCGCCCGGACGCCCTTCAGCACCACCTGGTCGAAGGCTTCCTGCGAGTGCAGCATCGGCGTGACGGTCAGGTTCGGGAAGGTGCCGCGCGTCTGCACGCCATCCTGGCCGTGGCATACCGAACAGTACTGATTGTACACCTCGGCGCCATGCGCGATGACGTCGGCACTGGCCGTCGACGGCGGCGGATCCAGTGCCGGCGGCGTGTATTGCTGGTTCGGCGGCAGTTTCGCAGTGCCGCCAATCGCGAACACCAGCATTCGCGAGTAGCCCGGCGCGTAGTAATTGCTGGCCGCTCCACCGACGCTTGCAGCAACGTACTGCTTGCCATCGAGCTCGTAGGTGATCGGGCCCGCAAACACTGAAGTCTGCGCGTTGAAACTCCACAGCACGCCGCCCGTCCTGGCGTCGTAGGCGCGCAGTTCCTTGCCCGCGCCATTGCCGCCGAACACCAGGCCACCAGCGGTCGCCATCACGCCACCACTCGGGCGGTTGTCCATGAACGGCGGGGTTTCCCAGACCACCTTGCGCGCGACCGGGTCCCACGCCTTCAGGCGGCCGGTGATGCCGGTCTTGCTGGTGGGTTGCAGGTTGGTCGCGGCCGCGTTCACGTTGAACAGAATGCCGAGATTGAAGCCGCCGGACGCGGGCTTGTAGCTCGGGTCTGTTTCCATCGGGAAGTAGGCTTCCCAGGTGGGGATGTACATCAGGCCGGTGTCCGGGCTGTAGGCATTGGGATGCCAGCTGTGTCCGCCCTGCACGCCGGGTGCAAGATTCCACGGCCGCTTCTCGTAGCGCGCGGCCGGCACGACCTTTGGCCGGCCAGTCTTCATGTCGATGCCGGTTGCCCAGTTCACTTCGGTGAAGGCATCGGCGCTGATCAGCTTGCCGGTCGCTGCTTCCAGTACATAAAGGAAGCCGTTCTTGCTCGGCTGCGCGATGACATGCTTCTGCTCGCCATCGATGGGCAGGTCCAGCACCATGATCGGGCTCACCGCGTCGTAGTCCCAGGTATCGCCGGGCGTCTCCTGGTAGTGCCACACGTATTCGCCGGTATCGGCCTTCAACGCGATGATGGATGCGATGTACAGGTTGTCGCCGCCCTTCGGATCGCGATTGGCCTGGTTCCAGGGCGTGCCGTTGCCCGTGCCGTAGATGAGCAGGTCCGTTTCGGGATCATAGACCGCTGCATCCCACACCGAACCACCGCCGCCGAGCTTCCAGAAGTCGCCGCTCCACGTGGCCGCGGCCTTCTTCATGGCTTCGTTCTCGAAGCCCTTGGCCGGATCGCCGGGCACGTTATGGAAGCGCCACACCTGCGCGCCGGTTTCCGCGTCGTAGGCGGCGATCCATCCACGCACGCCGTACTCGCCACCGGAGGCACCGATGAACACCTTGCCCTTGGCAATGCGCGGCGCCATCGTGATCGAGTAGCGGTTCAGCGGATCCTCGTGGTCACCTTGAATGGTATCGACGGACCAGGCTTCGGTGCCGGTCTTCGCATCGATGGCCACCAGGCGGCCGTCCAGCGTGCCGGTGTAGATCTTGCCGTCGTAAGCCGCGAGGCCGCGGTTCACGTTGCCGCAGCACACATTGCGCAGCCATTCGCCCGGCACCTTCGCGTTGTAGTGCCACAGCTGCTGGCCGGTCTTCGCATCGTAGGCATAGACGTGGTTCCACGACGTCGATGCGTACAGCACGCCATCGACGTACAGCGGCGTGCCCTGCACATCGAGGTTCGTGTCGTAGTCGGCGTACCAGACCAGACCAAGCTGGCCGACATTGGCAGCATCGATCTGCTTCAACGGACTGAAACGCTGTTCGCTGTAGCCGCCGCCATAGGTGGCCCACTGCGAGGTGTCGTCCAGACCCTTGAGCAAACGCTCTGACGTGACAGCGGCGGGGTTGACCAGAAGCGGGCTGGCTTCTTCTTTCTTCTGGCAACCGGCCATTGCCAGCGGCAACAGCAGGCCCAGACCCAGAACACGAACTCGATTCAGCATTGCATACCCTCTGATCTGCTATTGCCCGACAGCCTGCTGGTGTACGTCGTCACTGGGAGGCGGAGCGGGCGGCGCTCCACGCGCGGGGCCCGCACCACCACCGGGACCACCGGGACCACCAAAGCCGCGGCCGCCACCGGCCGGAGCAGGCGGCGCGTTCTTGCGCTCGATCGCACGCGACACGATGTAATCCCGTACCGCCGCGGAGTCAGCCGGCGCCAGTTTGTCGCTGAAGTTGGCCATGCCCTTGTCCACGCGCTGGCCCTGCAGCACCACGGTGTCGAAGATGGGCTGTGACTGAATGTAGGGCGAGGTGCCGAGGTCAGGACCCACAGCACGACCACCCGTGGCCACAGTATTCGCGCCATGGCACACCGCACAGTTGTCGGCATAGAGACGGCCGCCACGCGCAACGACATCCGCCGAGGCGGTCAGCACCGGCGGATTCAGCTGGCGCGGCGTGTACGGCGCGTTCGGCGGCAACTTCGCCGTACCGCCCACCTTGAACACCAGCATGCGTCCGTAGCCCGGGGCAAAGTAATCGCCCTGCGCAGTGCCACCCACGCTGGCCGCGATGTACTGCACACCATCCAGTTCATAGGTGATCGGGCTGGCGTAGATTGCCGTCTGCACTTCGTAGGTCCACAGCTGCGCGCCGTTCTTCGCGTTGTAGGCCGACAGCTGCTTGCCATTGCTGTTACCCATGAACACGAGGTTGCCTGCGGTGGCCAGCGCACCGCTGGTGGCACGCGCGGCCTTCGGTGTTTCCCAGACGACCTTGCGCGCCACCGGATCCCAGGCCTGCAGCCAACCCACATCCTGGTTGTTGCTGTTGGGCTTCAAACCCGCCGGAGCAGGACCCATGCTGAAGCTGATCAACGGTGGAGTTGCTCCCTCCGCCACCTTCTGCGGCGTGTTCACGCCGTAGTTCTCCCAGGTCGGTATATAGATGAGGCCGGTAATCGGGCTGAAGGCATTCGGATGCCAGGTGTGGCCGCCGGGCGGCCCGGGCGCGACATTCCACGGCTCCTGCTCGTAACGCGCGGCTTCCACCACCTTGGGCCGGCCGGTGGCCATGTCGATGCCCGTGTTCCAGTTCACCACGGTGAATGCGTCGCCGCTGATGAGCTTGCCGGTCTTCGCCTCGAGCACATACAGCATGCCGTTCTTGGACGGCTGCACGATGACGTGCTTCTTCACACCGTTGAAGTCCAGGTCCGCCGTCATCATCGGGCTGATGGCATCGTAGTCCCACGAATCGGCCGGCGTTTCCTGGTAGTGCCAGACGTATTCGCCCGTATCCGGATTCACTGCAATGATGGAGTCGGAGAACAGCGCGTCGCCACGCACCTGGTCGCGCACGGCGGCGTTCCAGGGCGAGGGCTGGCCGGTGCCGAAATACAGCAGGTCGGTCACCGGGTCGTAGACCACCGAATCCCACACGCACCCGCCGCCGCCGGAGATCTTCCAGTACTCGCCGTGCCAGGTCTTTGCGGCCATGGCGAGCGCATCCTTCTGCTGGGGCGCAGCTTCATAGCCCTTGGCCGGATCGCCAGGCACGGTCCAGAAGCGCCACACTTCCTTGCCGGTTTCGGCGTCATAAGCGGCCGCGAATCCGCGCGCGCCGTACTCACCACCCGAAAGACCAACGAACACCTTGCCCTTGGCAACGCGCGGCGCCATCGAGAGGGAATACTTGTTGACGTTGTCCGCACCGACGACATTGGCCGGAATGGTGTCCGTCTCCCACACCGGCTTGCCGGTCCTGGCGTTGATCGCCACCAGGCGACCATCGAGCGTGCCCATGTAGATCTTGCCATTGAACATGGCAATGCCCTTGTTCACGTTGCCCAGGTTCTGGTGCGGCACCTGCACCGGCGCGTAGCTCCACAGTCGCTGTCCGGTGCGCGCATCGATGGCGTAGAGGTGATTGCGCGAGGCGGACACATAGATCACGCCATCGGCGTAAAGCGGCGAACCGTGCTGGTTCTGGTTGGAGTCGTAATCGCTGTACCAGGCCAGGCCCAGCTGCGCGACGTTGCCATCGTTGATCGCGGTCAGGGGGCTGAAGCGCTGCTCGTTGTAGCTGCCGCCATAGGTCGGCCACTGGTGCGGGTCACTGGTGCCGAGCTCCAGGCGCTTCTGGTCAACGGCTGCCGGACCAGACACGACACTCCTTGCAACGGCCGGTGCATCGGCAGCCGGATTGCTGCAGCCAATCAGAACACCGGTGATGGCAACCGGCAGCGCAGCTGCTGCCAGAAAGCGTAGGCGTGTGGACACTGTGACGACCCCCGTCTGGTTCGTGGAGAGGCGGGAGTGTAGCCCCGAGACCGGCCCCGCGCAGCTGGGCCGCGGAAAACCAGCCTGATCAGGCGTTCGGGCGCTCGATCAGCTCGATCTTGTAGCCGTCCGGATCTTCGATGAACGCAATGACGGTGCTCCCGCCCTTCACCGGCCCGGCCTCGCGAGTGACCCTGCCGCCGGCCTTGCGGATGCGCTCGCAGGCAGCGGCCACATCCGGCACGCCCAAGGCCATGTGGCCATAGGCCGTGCCCTGCTCGTAGGAATCCACACCATAGTTGTAGGTGAGTTCGAGCTCGGCCCCGCCGTCGCCGTTGCCCTCGCCATAGCCCAGGAACGCGAGCTTGTATTGGTAATCCGGTACATCGCGCTCGCGCAGTACGCGCATCCCCAGCACCTTGGTGTAGAAATCGACGGAGCGCGTGAGGTCGCCGACGCGCAGCATGGTGTGCAAAATGTTCATAATGGCCCGCACGATGACAGGGGGAAGGCCGTTGCGCAAATTCATCGCCTGCATGCTGGTGCTCATTGCCGGCAATGCTTATGCCCAGATCGGGCAGAACTTCCCCGCACATATGCGCCCCGAGGGCGACCCCGCGGTCGTGGAGCGAGGCAAGGCGCTGTATGGAACCCTGTGCCGCGCCTGCCATGGCGCGGACCTGCGTGGTGGCGATGTGGGTGGCCCCAACCTGCTGCGTTCGGAGGTGGTGCTCAACGACAAGGCTGGCGAACTGATCGCGCCGCTCATTCTCGAAGGCCGGGTGCCGGCGGGTGGTGGCACCGCGATGCCGCCACAGCCGCAGCTCACCGAGGCCGATCGCAAGGCCGTTGCCGAATACATCCACAGCGTGTCGCGCACCACGGTGGCGCAGGGCGGGCCGCCACGCGGTGAAACGCCGCAGTTGAACCTGCTGGTGGGCAATGCACGTGCGGGCCAGCAGTACTTCAACAAGGCGTGCGCGTCCTGCCATTCCGCAACGGGCGACATGGCCGGCATCGGCACGCGGGTGGATGACATCGGCCGCCTGCAGGACAGCTGGGTCGGCGGACGGCGCTCGGGGCCGCCTGCGGCGAGCGAGCGCAGCACGGTGCGCGTGACGGTCACCTTCGCCGATGGCCGCAGGCAAAGTGGCGAACTTTCGCGCATCGATGATTTCACGGTGAGCTTCACCGACGATGAAGGCGCGTATCACAGCTACCTGCGGCGCGCCGGCACCGCGGGAATTGCAAACGTGAAAGTCGACGACCCGCTGGCGCCGCATCGCGCGCTGTGGTCGCAGCTCACCGACCAGAACATGCACGATGTCACCGCCTACCTTGCGAGCCTGAAGTGAGCCGCGCCATGAAGAAGACATGGCTTGCCGCGGGGCTTGGCTTCACCGCCATCGCCGCCGCGGCACCGCTGGTACCACCGGCCTCGCTGTACCAGCCACTCAATGGCGACTGGTCGATCTACGCCGGCGACTACACCAACCAGCGCTTCTCGCGGCTCACGCAGGTGAACCGCGAGACGGTGAAGCATCTGACGCTGGCGTGGGTGTCACGCATCGACAGCAACACGCGCGGTGCGATCACCGGCGGTGAAGGCAGTGGCGACTTTCCGGTGAGCGGCGCCTCGATCAAGGGCGCGGTGCTGGAAGCCGATGGCATGCTGTTCGCGACCTCGCCCGACCATGCCTGGGCCATCGACGGCCGCGATGGCCGCACGCTGTGGCACTTCTTCTGGAAAACGCGTGGCGGCACGCACCTGACCAGCCGCGGTTCGGCCATCTGGAACGACACCTTCCTGTTCCTCACGCCGGACAATTTCATGGTGGCGCTGGATGCACACACGGGCCAGGAGAAGTGGCACGTGGAGATCGCCGACTTCAACCAGCAATACTTCACCACCTCGGCGCCCATCGTGATCGGCGACCAGGTGATCGTCGGCACCGGCAATGACTCGGACGCGCCAGGCTTCTTGCAGTCTTACGACCCGCGCACCGGCAAGCGCAACTGGATTTTCTACACCGTACCGATGAACCCGGGCGATGCGGGGCTCGACACCTGGCCGAACCTGGATGCCGCACGGCATGGTGGTGGGCACACCTGGATTCCCGGCGCCTACGATCCGGAAACCGACCTCTACATCTTCGGCACCGGCAATCCCTCGCCCGCCTACACCGATGCAGGCCGCCCCGGGGACAATCTCTTTACCTGCACGCTGATCGCAGTGAAGGTCTCCACCGGCAAGATGGCCTGGTACTACCAGACCTCGCCACATGACACGCATGACTGGGATTCGGCGCAGCCACCAGTTCTTTTTGATGCGGTGATCGACGGCAAGCCGCGCAAGCTGGTGTCCACCGCCGCGCGCAACGGCTACTTCTTCACGGTGGATCGCGTCACCGGCGAGCACATCGTCACTTCTTCATTTGGCCAGACCACCAACTGGGCGAAGGGGCTGAACAAGAAGGGACAGCCCGAGCGCGATCCTCTGAAGGATGCGCAGATCCCGGGCGCCCTGGTCTCGCCCACCGAAGAAGGCGTGGTGAATTACCACGCGCCGGCTTTCAATCCGGATCTCGGGTTGTTCTACGTGAATGAAAGCAACAGCTTCAACATCGTGTATCTCACCGACCCCGACCCGCGCGGTTCGATGGGCCTCGGTGGCAAGCGCCGCGCGGTGCTGGGCTACACCAGCACCGGCGTGCAGGCCATCGATGCAAAGACCGGCAAGACCGCGTGGCGCCACGAGTGGCCGCAGCCCATGGGCCTGAACGGCGGGCTGCTGAACACGAAGACCGGCGTGCTGTTCACCGGCGATGGCAATGGCAATTTCGTCGCGCTGGATTCGAGGAACGGCGAGCCGCTGTGGCACACGCGCATCGGCAACATCAGCAATGCGCCGGAGACCTTCGAGATCGACGGCCGGCAGTACGTGCTGGTCGGCGTGGGTGACCAGATCTTCTCCTTCGTTCTGTATTGAGGGCTTATGCAGCGGGTTCGCTACGGGATGGTGGGCGGTGGCGAAGGCGCCTTCATCGGTGCCGTGCATCGCATGGCCGCGCGGCTCGACGATGCCTGGGAGCTGGTCTGCGGCGCATTCAGCTCCACCGCGGAGCGATCGCAGCGTTCCGGTGACGCACTGGGGTTGCCGCCCACGCGCGTGTACGACGACTACCAGGCAATGATGAAGCGCGAATCCATGCTGCCGGCGGGCGAGCGCATGCAGGTGGTGGTGATCGTCACGCCGAATCGTTCGCATCTGCCCATCGCCAGGGAGGCGCTGGAGCGTGGCTTCCATGTGCTGTCGGACAAACCCGCCACGGCCTCGCTCGCCGAGTGCCGCGAGCTCGCTGCTGCGCTGAAGCGCCGTAGCCTGCGCTACGGACTTACTCATCCTTATAGTGCGTACCCGATGATCCGCGAGGCACGGGCCCGGGTCGCGCATGGCGATCTCGGCGCGGTGCGCAAGGTGCTGGTGGAATACACCCAGGGGTGGCTCGCTGACCCCATCGAGCAGGATGGCCAGAAGCAGGCCGCATGGCGCGTGGACCCGGCGCTTGCCGGCGCCGGCGGCGCCATGGGTGACATCGGCGTGCATGCCTTCCAGCTGGCCGAGTTCGTGTCCGGCCGCGAGGTGCGACAGCTCGCGGCCGATCTGTACCGCACGGTGCCGGGCCGCATGCTCGATGACGACGCCACCGTGCTGCTGCGCTTCGATGGCGGCGCCAGCGGCGTGCTGATCGCGAGCCAGATCTTCGTCGGCGACGAGAACAACCTCAGGCTGCGCATCGTCGGCGCGAAGGCGCAGCTCGACTGGCAGCAGCTCGAACCCAATTCTCTGTGGCTGAAGTCCGGCAATGGCCCGGCACAACTGCTGCGCACCGGGCATCCCGGCACCGGCCCGGAATCAAAAGCTTCACGACGCGTGCCTTCCGGTCACCCCGAGGGTTACATCGAAGCATTCGGCAACCTGTATCGCGAGTTCGCGCTGTCGCTGCAGCAGAGCACGCCCACCAACGTGCCGGGCATCGGTGCCGCGCTGCGCGGCATGGCTTTCGTCGAGACTGCCGTCGCCAGTTCCGCGGCCGGCGTAGTGTGGCAGGTGATGCCGGATCTGGAATATTGAGGAGCGCAACGTGAAAGGCCCCGGAATCTTCCTCGCACAGTTTGCTTCCCCTGCGCCGCCTTTCAACTCACTGGAAGGCATGGCCCAGTGGGCCGCATCGCTGGGTTATGTCGGCGTGCAGGTGCCCACGTCCGATCCCGCCCTGTTCGATCTGCAGCAGGCCGCCGAGAGCCAGACCTACTGCGATGAAATCAAGGGACGCCTCGCGCGGCACGGCATCGCGATCACCGAGCTCTCCACGCACCTGCAGGGCCAGCTGCTGGCCGTTCATCCCGCGTATGTCGAGCAGTTCAAGGCCTTCGCCGCACCGGAAGTGCGCGACACCCCGGCTGCGTGGCCCGAGTGGGCCGCCGAACAACTGAAGTGGGCCGCACAGGCCAGCAACCGCCTCGGCCTTGCCGCGCATGCAACCTTTTCCGGTGCGCTGCTGTGGCCCTTCATGTATCCATGGCCGCAGCGACCTGACGGCCTGGTGGAACAGGGCTTCGCCGAACTCGCGCGCCGCTGGCGGCCGGTGCTCGATGCGTTCGATGAATGCGGCGTGGCCGCCTGCTTCGAGATTCATCCCGGCGAAGACCTGCACGATGGTGCGACGTTCGAGCGCTTTCTCGATGCGGTGAGCGGGCACAGTGCCGCGAACATACTGTTCGACCCCAGCCATTTCGTGCTGCAGCAGCTGGATTACCTCGCGTTCATCGACCTGTATCACGAACGCATCCAGGCCTTTCACGTGAAGGATGCCGAGTTCCGCCCGAGCGGTCGCGCCGGTGTGTACGGTGGCTATCTCGACTGGGTGGATCGACCGGGGCGCTTCCGCTCACCCGGCGATGGCCAGGTGGATTTCACGCAGATCTTCAGCAAGTTCGCGCAGTACGGTTACAGCGGCTGGGCCGTGATCGAATGGGAGTGCGTGCTGAAGCACCCCGAGGATGGCGCGCGTGAAGGCGCACCGTTCATCAGGAAGCACATGATCCGCACCACGGACCGGCGCTTCGACGACTTTGCCGGCAGTGGGATGGACGAAGAGGCGAATCGCAGGATACTGGGACTGGAGCGCTAGAACCGCAGCGCACGGAGCATCCGCAATGACCGCAGAATCCGACTTTCCCGGCCGATCATTCCAGCCGTGGTTGCTCACCATCCTCGCATTGGTGGCCGGCGGAAGCTTCTTGAACTCTGTGGGTCAGCGCTGGGGAATTTTCCTGGTCGCGGCTGCAGGGTGCATCCCATTCTTGATTCAGCTCTGTACGCAACATGCGCTCGATGCCTCGTGGGTGGCAAGGTACAGTCGCATCGAAAGCCCGCGCCGCTACTGGCTCCAATTGACTGGCGCACTACTTCTCGCGCTCTGTTGGGGATTCGGTGCCTGTCAAGTCTTTGCCTCGGCTTCGTAACCCCACTCCACCCAACAGGTGAGCGCGCGGCCACCGGGAGTCCGGGCACACCTCCCGGGAAGGCGTGACGTGAAGCGACTGTGCCGGTCACAGCAGCCCCTTGACGAAAATGGTCTGTAGTGCGAACTAGTTTGCAGGATGGATCCGATATGCCGGACATAGACAGACTTTCAAAGCGCCCTGGGGAATACCTGTGGGAGACTGGCGTAGCGCCGCTTACCGCCGGGTTGTGTTTCTTCCTGCTGGGGGCGTCAGATCTTCTGAAGCGCTTCCTCCCGCAAACTGGCCTGGCACAGAACGGCATGAAGTGGCTGGCGATATGTGCCGTCGCCGCCGTGTTCTGGGGCATGCGATCCATCAAGGGCCGCGTTGTCCTGCCGCGTGGTGGCTACGTGGAGCCCTGGGTTCCGTGGTGGCTGCCATTGCTTCTGCTGCCCATTTTTCTTGCGCCGCTCGTCCTCGACTACGTGTTGACTGCGAATGGACGACCGCATGACTTTTCAGCCTATCTCGACAATGACAGGCTGATCGTTCCCGGATTTGCAGTGTGGTTTGCCGCCGGATCGCTCTACGAAGCACGGAAACGGAAGAGCTCCCCGCTACTGGCTTATGGCCTCTATCTGATGTGCCTTGCTCCATTGACAGGGTGGCTGCCACTCAGTCCGACCGAACGTTTCGGCTTGCTGCAATCGGGCGCAGGTGGACCGCTGGCCGTCTTCGGAGCGATGCGTCTGCGGGCGTTCGCGAAAGCCAATCCGGACCCGGTGGATTTGACCTCCGGTGGCTAGCTGAAGTGGAGGACGTCGACCGGATTGTCCATGAACCTGCGCGCCTGACAATCATGGCCTTGCTGTCGGGAGCAGAAGAGGCAGATTTCATTTTTCTGATGCGCGAAACCGGATTGACGAAAGGCAACCTGTCGAGTCACCTGGGAAAGCTGGAAGCCGCCGCATACATCAAGATCGAGAAGAGGTTTCGAGGCAAGATCCCCTTGACCGTCATGCGCATGACGTCCAGGGGTCGCGCGGCGCTGAAGGCCTATCGGAAGAAGATGAAAGATCTGCTCCGGGAGCCGTGAGTGTGGTTCCATGTGAATTGGCGGGACACGATGACCTTCTGTTTGCATGTCGGCGTCCGCTCCGGGAGGAATCGAGGTGCTCAAGACTTATCGAGGCAGCTGCCACTGTGGCGCCGTCAAGTACGAAGCCGACATCGATCTCGCGCGCGGTACCAACAAGTGCAACTGTTCCCTGTGCACGAAATCCCGGAACTGGAATGTCATACTCAAGCCCGCGGAATTCCGCCTCCTGAGCGGCGAGCAAGCTCTCACCGACTATCAGTTCGGCAGGGGCGTGGCACACCATTTCTTCTGCACCCACTGCGGCGTCAGGATTTTTGGTCGTGGCTATGTCGCAGAAGTTGGCGGTCACTATGTGTCAGTGCAGGTCATGACATTGGACGACAGCGATCCCGTCGATCTGGTGACGGCTCCAGTACGTTTTGCGGACGGACGCAATGACAACTGGAGCGCTCCACCAGCCGAATGCAGGCATCTATAGGCAACGCATTCCCCGTCTTCGGGCAAAACAGGGAGGTCCCGTGAAATCTGTTGCCTCTACTTTCTCGATCATTGGTATTGCCTCCGGAGTCCTGTTTGCTCTGGCGCCCGTGATCTTCGGGTCAGGGAATGTCGCGCCGGGAAGTTTCCTGTTCCCGGTCGGCTTTGGCGTGCTGATCATGGCGACCCACTGGCTCACCTTTCGCAGGATTCGGGCCGTGTCCGGCAGCCCGCGTCCCTTCGTGGGAATGGTTCTGCCAGCGGTCTCTCTGCTGCCTCTCGAGAATCGAGCGCCCGAGGCCTTGCCGCATGGCGGCTAGTGAAGAACACGATTCGATGCGCTTGATGTACCCCAGCCTCTTTCAGAGATACCTGGCGACGACCATCGACGTGATCTTCATCATCGTGCTGCTCTACCTGTACGGTCAGAGCCCGCTTGCCAGGACAGCCTCCGGCACAGCCGCCACCTGGCCACTGTGGCTCTTCGTGGTCTACGAGCCCGTCTGCAATCGCTGCGGCACGACTCTGGGGCAATTCCTGATGGGTTTCCGGGTTCGCACCATCAACGAACACCGCAAGGTTCCCCTGTGGCGGGGCTTCGTCAGGCTGTTCTCGAAGTACCTGCTCGGCGCCCTCTCATTCATCCGGATGCCGGTTCACAGGCAGCGCCGCGCCCTGCACGACATCATCTCGGGAACCATCGCGATCGACGGGCGACTGGACGCTACTCCCAGCCGCCAGTCCTGAGCTCGATCGGGAAGGTCCGCATGAACGCCTCGACGGCATGGATCTGCCCGTCGTAGATCTTGAACGTCTCCCACACGCACAGCTGGTCGCCACCTTCCTGCTGCACACCCCAGGCCATGCGCAGCCACACGATGCCCATGCGCTCATCCACCGCGACCACGCGGGTGATTGGCTTGCCGAGGCGCTTGAACACCGCGAGTGACTGCGTGTTGATGTCCTTGCAGGTGGCGTTGAAGGTACATTCGGGGCCGGCCAGCACCGATCCGTTCTCGAAGCGGTAGGCGTCGGGCGAGAACGGCGCATTGACCGCGGCGAAGTTCTCGGCCTTGCCAAGGCCTTCGGGATACTTCAGCGCGATCTTGATCATGTCTTCGCGCTTGTTCAGCTGCTCGGGCCGCGGGACGTAGCTGGTGGCCTCACTTGGAGCGGCCAGGCGATTCACGCCGCCGCCCGCACCCGGGCCGGCGCCACGCGCGGGGCCAGCAGCAGGCGCAGGGCCGGCAGCCGCGGGTGCGGGGCCCGCCCCGCGGGCTGGCCCGCCGCCCCCCAGACCACCGCCCCGATTGGCGACCAGTTCCACTTCGGTCAGCGCGTTGTTCACCACCTTCACGCGCGCCACCAGCATCACGCTGGTATCGCCTTCCTTCACGATGACATGCGCGCCCGCAACGCCCGCGCGCTCATCGATGATGTCCTGACGATAGCCGGCCAGGCCGGTCACGCTCCTGACCAGCCCCACATCGGCGAGCGGCTTCACGATGGCGTCTTCGGTAACACGCAGCGTGGGCGCGACCTTGATCCTGCTCACATCGTGCTTCACGAATGCGTACAGCAGTTCGCTGACCTTGCCACGCAGGCATTCGCGATCGCAGGCGGTGGAAGGCTGTGCCGCATGGGCAGCGGCGCCGAGCACGCAGGCGGCGATGAACAAGGAAACGAGAGATCGGTGCTGCATGTGTTTTCCCACCCTGATTGCCCCTCTGTGCTGGCCGGAGGTTAGCCCCGCGAGGTCGCGGCAAGCAACTGGCTGCAACCTTGGGTTACGCTAGCCACGATGAAGCCGCCCTCACCCGGCATCGCGGTGCTGCTTGCCATGTGGCTGGCCCATGCCGCCGATGCAGCCGCACAACCTGTGGTCTCCGTTGCGCACCGCGGCGGCATCGTTCCGGGCGTGCCGGAAAACACCCTGGCCGCGTACCGGCGCGCCATCGAGCACGGCGCGCAGGCCATCGAGATCGATCTGCGCACCACCAAAGACGGCCAGATCGTGATCATGCACGACGAGACCGTGGACCGGACCACGAACGGTCACGGCAAGGTTGCGCAGCTCACATGGGCCGAGTTGCAGCAGCTGGATGCGGGCCATGGCGAGCGCATCCCGACCTATGAACAGGCGCTGCAACTGGTTGCCGGAACCGATGTGGCGCTGCTGCTTGATATCAAGGTGACTCGCAACCTCGACCGGGGCAAGGTCGTGCAACTGGCCCTGAAGCACGATGCGCTGCGGAATGTGATCGTCGGCGCGCGCCGCCTGTCAGACCTGCGTGCATTCAGGAAGCTCAACGCCGAGCTGCGCACCCTCGGGCTCATGAAGGAGCTGAATGACATGGACGCGTTCGTGCGCGCGGGCGTCGACATGATCCGGTTGTGGCCGGACTGGGTCGAAGAACACCCGGATTTGATCGCCAGGGTGCATGGTCTCGGCAAACCCGTTTGGCTCATCGCCGGAGACGCGCCGAGCCACCAGCTCGGCGCGTTCATGCAGCTGGGCGTCGATGGCATTCTGTCCGACTTTCCCGAACGGATTCAGGCCCTGCTTGCCGATCGGGAGCACCGATGAATAGCCGGCTCTTCGTGATGCTGGCCCTGGCGGCGACAATGGCTCCGCAGATCCACGCGCAGGACGCAGCCATCCATGGCCAGGTCGATGAACCGGCTCCGGAGCCACAGGAAGAAGCCTGGCCCATGGAAACCACCGGCGACATCTCCATCCTGATCGTCAGGGAGCGTTACCGCCTCTCGACGACGCATTGCGCGGAACTGTTCCCGGCCAGCAAGCCCGCCTTCGACGAGGTGATGAAGTCGCTGCAGGGTCGCATCCGCAGCATCGGCATGCGCCTGCTCGATACGGACGCCTTCCGCGCAATGAAGCAGCAGCCGGTCTCATCGACGCTGGTGGGTGCGTTGTCCACGGAGCTGCGCAACATCCAGCAGGAACTGGAAGACCAGGACCCATCCGTCGTGTGCCCGGAAACGCTGCAAAGCTACCGCGGCACCACCGATGCGCTGCTGGAGGATTTTCTCAAGCGGACGCTGGCCGGCGTTCGCGTAACTGCCAATTCGTCGAAGGGAAAACCATGAGCCATACCGGAAGCTGTCATTGCGGGCGTATCAAGTTCGAGGTGCAGGGTGAACTGAAATCGGCGATGGAGTGCAACTGCTCGCACTGCAGCCGCAAGGGCTACCTGCTGTGGTTCGTGCAGCGCACGGCCTTCACGCTGAACGGCGACCCCGGGGCGCTCAGCATCTACACCTTCAACAAGCACGTGATCCAGCACCATTTCTGCGCCAACTGCGGCTGCGCGCCGTTTGGCCTTGGTACACACGATGGCGTGGCCATGGCGGCCATCAACATCCGCTGCCTGGAAGACGTGGATCTGGAGCAGATCCCTCGCCAGCATGTGGACGGGCGATCTTTCTAGTCCGGCCTGTCGAAAACGACGATTGCCGATCGTCGTAGCTGCGTAAGCCACAACCAGGAGCCCTTCCATGGCCAGCGTCAGTACGTATCTGAATTTCCCAGGCAACACCGAGGCGGCGTTCGAGTTCTATCGTTCGGTATTCGGTGGGGATTTCCAGGCCCCAGGCATCCAGCGCATGGCGGCAGCGCCCTCCGCGCCGGGCCAGCCGCCCATGCCCGAGGCCGCGAAAAACCTGGTGCTTCATGTGGCCCTGCCGATCCTTGGCGGCCATGTGCTGCAAGGCACCGATGCGCACGAGTCCATGGGCTTCGCGCTGCAGGTCGGCAACAACGTGCACATCAACCTGCACCCGGACTCACGCAAGGAAGCCGACCGCCTGTTCCAGGCGCTGTCGGCGGGCGGCAAGGTGGACATGCCGCTGCAGCAGATGTTCTGGGGCGACTATTTCGGCAGCTTTACCGACCGCTTTGGCCTCAAGTGGATGATCAACTGCGCGAGCAAGGAGTAGCGCCACGCCGGGCCGCGCAGCGCTTCAGTCCAGCGTCGCGCGCGCCCGCTCCAGCAGCAACGCGCGTTCGCGCTGGTTCTGCGCAAGTGCGGCGGCGCGCTCGAACTCCCCGCGCGCCTCCGCGCGCCGGCCGAGTTTTGCGAGCAGATCACCCAGCACCGCGGGCAGCAGGTGGTAATCCGCGAGCAACCCTTCCTCCGCAATGGCCTGCACCAATGGCAGCGCGGCGGCGGGCCCTTCGGCCATTCCCACGGCAACTGCGCGATTGAGCTGCACGACGGGCGATGGCTGCACGCGCGCCAGCGCATCGTAGATGCGCACGATGGCCTTCCAGTCCGTGGCATCGGCGGTGCGCGCGCTGGCGTGGCAGGCCGCGATTGCCGCCTGCAATTCATAGGGCCCGGGTTGACCGGATTGTTGCTGCGCCAGTGCCAGTGCGGCGAAGCCGCGATTCACCAGCAACCAGTCCCAGCGTGCACGGTCCTGCGCGAGCAGCAGGATGGGTTTGCCTTCGGCATCGGTGCGCGTGCGCAGCCGCGATGCCTGCAGTTCCAGCAATGCCGCAAGGCCATGCACCTCACGCTCGGCCGGCGCGAGCCCCGCCAGCATGCGCGCCAGGCGCTGCGCCTCTTCGCACAGCGCCGGCCGCATCCAGTCATCCCCCGACGTGGCCGCATACCCTTCATTGAAAATGAGGTAGATCACCTCGAGCACCGCGGCCAGCCGCGCCTGCAACGCCTCGCCGCGCGGCACTTCGAAAGGCACCTTGGCATTCGACAGCGCCTTCTTCGCACGCACGATGCGCTGCGCGATGGTGGGTTCGGACTGCAGGAAGGCACGCGCGATCTCGCCGGTGGAGAGGCCGGCAATCAGCTTCAGCGTAAGCGCCACCTGTGCTTCGCGTGCGAGCACGGGGTGGCAGGCAGTGAAGATCAGCCGCAGCATGTCATCGTCGATGTCGTGGTCTGCCTCAAGGTCCGCGGCGGGATCGGCCGTGAACTGCTCGCCGCGCGCGTCGGCGTCGGCGCCGAGTTCCTGCTGCTTCTGCCGGTGCAACGCCGCCTGGCGGATGCGGTCCAGCGCCTTGTTCCGCGCAGTGGTCATCAGCCACGCCGCGGGGTTCTGCGGCAACCCGGCCTCGGGCCAGTGCTCCAGCGCCGCCACCAGTGCATCCTGCGCCAGCTCTTCGGCAAGCCCCACGTCGCGGACGATGCGGGCCACCGCCGCGACGATGCGGGCCGACTCGATGCGCCAGACGGCATCGATGGTTCTGCCGAGTTCAGTGGCCGGCATCGGTGAGCCGGTTGCGCAGGCGTTCCTCCTTTTCCTGCAGCTCGGGCGTGAACTCCGCGCCGAAATCCTCGGGCTCCACGAAGGGCCGGATCTCGAGATCCGAGGGCCCCGGCATGGGGTTCGGGCAGCGGCGCGCCCACTCGATGGCTTCTTCCATTGAACGCACCTGCCAGATCCAGTAGCCCGCGATCAGCTCCCTGGTCTCAGCAAAGGGACCATCTGTCACGGTGCGCTGGGTGCCTGAAAAGTGCACACGCTTGCCCTTTGAGCTGGGCTTGAGCCCATCTCCGGCCAGCATGATGCCGGCCTTCACCAGCTCTTCATTGAACTTCATCATGGCCTCGATGAGCTCGCGGGAGGGCATGACGCCCGCTTCGGAATCGGCCGTTGCCTTGACGATGACCATTACGCGCATGTGAATTCTCCTGTCCGGGGGCACCCCTGTGGCACCCCATGCCCCTACGACGATCGAGGCCCCGCAGTTTCGACAAGCATCACCTGCCCGCTAGAATCCGGCAATGCAATACCTGCTGCTGGTGTACATCGACCCGCCATTGCTGGCCGCGGCCCCGCCGGGCGAATTCGACACCGAGATGCGCGCCTGCCTGCAGCATGCCGACGAGCTGCAGCAAGCCGGCACCCTGCTCGGCTTCCAGCAGCTGGAGAACCCGGACACCGCGAAATCCGTGCGCGTGCGCGCCGGCAAGACACGCATCGTGGATGGGCCCTTTGCGGAAACCAAGGAAGTGCTCGCCGGCTTCAACCTGGTCGAAGCCGACTGCCTCGAGGAAGCCGTGCGCATCGCGCAGGAATTCCCGTGGATCAAGTACGGCTGCATCGAAGTCAGGCCCGTGCGTGACGTCGGTGCGGTTCGCAAACGTGTCGGAGCCTGACGCCGGTCAGGCGCGCGCCGCAGTGGATCGCGGCGGATCGCGGAAGAAGATCGCGAACAGCAGCAGCACGATGAATGCCATCGCGGCCGGAACCAGCCAGATGCTGACCCAGGCGTGGGTTGCACCGCCTGCCAGCGCATAACGATCCACCACCCAGCCCGCGGCCCAGTTGCCGATCAACTGCCCCACGCCGTAGGTCACCACATGGATGAAGCCCTGTGCGGCCGCACGCTGCACCCGCGCCACGGTCTTGTCGACGTAGATCTGGCCAGTCACGAAGAAGAAATCGAAGCAGACGCCGTGCAGCAGGATGCCGGCATACAGCAGTGACACCAGTGAGCCGTTGTTGCCGAAGGCGAACAGCAGATAGCGCACCGACCAGGCGAACATGCCGATCAGCAGCATCTTCTTGACGCCGAGCCGCGCAAAGAAGAAAGGGATCAGCACCAGGAAAATGACCTCGGACATCTGCCCGAAGGTCATTTTGGTGGCGGCATTCTGCATGCCGCTTTCATTCAGGAACGCGTTGGCAAAGCTGTAATAGAAGGAGAGCGGAATGCAGATCAGCAGCGAGCCGATCACGAACACCGCGAAGGAGCGGTCCTTCATGTAGTTCAGTGTTTCCAGTCCGAGCGCCTGGTACAGCGACGGACGCTTGCCGGCCGCAGCCGGTGGCGTGGCCGGCAGCATGAACGCATAGATTCCCAGTGCCAGCGAGATCACCGCACCGATCTTCAGCGGCAGGTTGGTCGGTTCGATGCTGTAGCCCAGCATCTTCGGTGCGATGTATCCCACCACGAACCCGGCCACGATCCACCCGAACGTACCGAATGCGCGGATCAGGCCGAACTGCCTGCCCGGGTCGCTCATCTGGTGAAACGAGATGGCATTGGCCAGGCCCAGCGTCGGCATGTAGCAGATGGCGTAGGCCATCATGGCCCAGAAGAAAGTACCGGGGTCGGTGATCGAGGAAATCCACCACAGCAATGCGGCGCCGGCCAGATGCAGCAGGCCCATCACCTTCTGTGCCTGGAAGAAACGGTCGGCCACGGCGCCGGCAATCACCGGCGCGAGGATCGCACCCCAGTTCATGGTGCTGTAGGCCGCACCGTTCTGCGCGCCGGTAAAGCCGATGTTCAACAGGTACGTGCCCATGGTGACAAACCAGGAACCCCACAGCGCGAACTGCAGGAACATCATCACCGAGAGCTTGGCGCGCACGGCTGGCTGCATGGTTTTCCCCGTATGGCCGGTGGCCATTGTTGTCGTTATGCTTGCCAGTCTAATCAAATCGGCGGGGGAAACGCACATGACCGACCGGCGCAGCTTCATCGGCATGGCGGGCGTTGCAGCCGGTGCATCCCTGCTCTCCAATCTTGCTCCCGCACCCGCGCATGCTGCCGCGGCGAAGGACCCCTGGTTCCGCATCTCGCTGGCCGAGTGGTCGTTCAACCGCACCTTGCGCGCCGCCAACACGAAGATGACCAACCTCGACTTCCCGGTGATCGCGCGGCGCGACTTCGGCATCGACGTAGTCGAGTACGTGAACCAGTTCTGGATGGACAAGGCCGAAGACAAGACCTATCTCGCCGCACTGAAGCAGCGCTGCGATGACAACGGCGTGAAGAGCGGCCTGATCATGTGCGACAACGAAGGCGCGCTGGGCGACGCCGATGCGGCGAAGCGCACCAAAGCGGTGGAGAACCACTACAAGTGGGTCGAGGCTGCGGCATATCTCGGCTGTCATTCGGTGCGCGTCAACGCGGCGTCCTCTGGCACCTGGGGCGCGCAGCTGGATTGCGCCGTGGATGGCCTGCACCGATTGTGCGAGTTCGCTGGCCAGCATGGCCTGAACCTCATTGTTGAAAACCACGGCGGCACTTCGAGCCACGGCAAGTGGTTGTCGCTGGTGATCGAGCAGGTGGGCCTGCCGAACATGGGCACGCTGCCGGATTTCGGCAACTTCAACGTCGCGCAGGGCAAGCCCTACGATCGCTACCTGGGTGTGACGGAACTGATGCCATTCGCGAAAGGCGTGTCGGCCAAGAGCTATGCCTTTGACGCCGTCGGCAACGAGACCACCATCGACTACAAACGCATGATGACCATCGTGCGCGACGCCGGTTACCGCGGCTACGTGGGCATCGAGTTCGAGGGGCGCGGCATGGAAGAGGCCGACGGGGTCAATGCGACGAAGAAGCTGCTCGAACGGGTGCGCACCGAGCTCGCATCCGGAGCGTGAGCGCTACCGGCGCGTGACGCGGTAGCCGCGCGCGCGCAGCAGCGCGACCAGCCCCTGGGGGCCAACCATGTGCAGCGCTCCGGTGACGACCAGGTAGTCCTGCCGCGGACCTTGAAGCATCTGCTCGATGCGTGGCAGCCAGTTGCGATTGCGCTGCGTGACGATCCTGTCGAACAGCTCTGGCAATTCACCCCTGCCTTGTTCGAGCTGCGCTTCCAGCGTTGCCAGATCACCGTGCCGCCAGGCCTCCATCAGTTCGCGCAGCTGCGTCTGGTCGCCGGTTTCGTCGAGCGCATCCTCGAGAAAGTCGCGCTGTTCCTGCATCGACAGGGCGGCAAAGAACCCCAGCTGTTCCGCCACCGTTTCCAGGGCCACGATGGGCTTCGCGTCGCGACGCGCGCGCAGCGCGATCTGGTAATCCACGCCATCCCCGGAAGTGAAACCCGCCTTCACCTGGCGCATCGTGGAAATCAGCGTGGCCGCGTACCAGGGCTGCAATCCGTCGACGTAGGCGGGATCAAGGTCGAGTGACCGGGCCGCGTCCGCGACTTTGCCGTTCAGCCCGGGCCCGATCAGCGCCGACAGCTTCTGGTCCGGAGGCAGGAACTGCAGTGCCCTGACTTCGGCACTGAACAGGTCGCCGCTCATGACGAAGGGGTCGAGCTCCTCGACCAGCACTTCGGCGTCGGCGTAGGCGGCCTCGGTGACCGGCGGCAGCGCGAGATCATTGGCCTGCAGCACATGCACCGAACCCAGCAGGTAGACCGTGTTGTGCTGCCCTGCCACCTCCCAGAAAACATGCAGGCCATCATCGGCAGGCGTCGCGACGGCCGGCAGCAAGGCCAGCGCAAGGGCCGCAAGGATGCGACGCAGCTTCGAGGGACGCATGGCGAACATGCCGCCATGGTACCCGCACCGGCAGCGCTACAACCCGCGCATCAGCCCGACCAGGCCCTCCGCGATGCCGGCTTCGGCGCAGCCCGGCTTCAGGCTCGATGAGAGCACCGTGAACACATTGCGCCCGTAGGCGTCTTCACTGGGAATGTAGCCCGTCGGCGCCGAGCCATTGGTGAGCGTGGCCATCAGCGTGTGCTTGAACGGTGATTCGCGCTTCATGCGCTGCGCAATGCCGCTGTACACCTCGGCATTGACCGCACCGAGGTAGATGTCGCCGATGCGCAGTGCCGTGAGCATGATCGGTACCTCGCCCGCATCCACGTAGCTGCCCTCATAGCCGGCGCGGCCCGAGTCGGTGCGCTTGCGCGCCGGGCAGGTGAAGGTCTTCTGGGCACCGCGCACGGTGGTGTCGACCGGCGACTTCTCCAGCGAGGCGCGCATCACGTGCAGGATTTCCTCGCCCAGCATCTGGCCCATGGTGAGCGTCATCTGCTTCTGCTCCTCCATCAGCACCTGCACACGCGGATTGCTGCGGTCGAGGCCCGTGCCGCCGGGCGGCATCGAATTGCTGATGTCTTCGCCCCGCTTCGCATAGTCCTTGATGCGGATGTCGCGCAGCTCGTAGGTCTGGTCGAAGAAGATGGGGTTCTGGTCGCCGGCCGCGCCGCTGGTCCACACCGCGACCACATCGCCGCCCAGGTGGCGCTCCACGTAGCGCGAGGTGGCGCCGGGAATGTCGCCGCTGACCAGGTCGAGCGTGCCCGTCAGCACCCCGTGCACGGCGTAGTTGCTGTACACGGCGATGGGCTCGCCGGCCAGGTTCTCGAAGCGCACCACGGCCACCGTCTTGTCGGAAGTGCCCTGGTAGTTGGGCCCTTCCCACCAGCGGTTGGTGGCCGGATCGACGATGTCACGATTCACGTTGATGTACGACACGCCTGTGCCCCATGCAACGCGCGCGGGCTGCAGCTTTGCCACCGCGGCGGTGAGCCCCTGCATTACCTTGTCATCGAGGTTGGTGGCGGCCTGGAACGGCACGCTGTGCGTGTGCGTGGCCGACATCAGCAGCTGCGCGGGAGCGATGTTCAGCTCCTTCGCCGCGCGCGCGCTCACCTTGTTGTACAGGTCGCTGGAAACACCACCGGCGTCGATCGACACCAGTGCGGCGCGCGTGCGCCCGTTGTCGATGACGATGCAGCGGACGTAGATCGGATCCAGCACGCCCAGGTAGTTGCGCGGCAGCTTGTCGGCCGCCGGCGTGTAGTCGACGCGCGCGGCACCGACCCGCAGCGTGGCTTCATTCGCCGCCTGGCGTTCAGCCGGCACGGCCGCGGCACACATCACCACGCAAAGCACGATGGCTGGCAGTTTCATGGCGTTCTCCTTCAGCGGAACAGTGTGAGGTCGATGGCTCCGGCCATCGCCCTGTTGCCCGCATCGTTGGGATGAATGTGGTCGCCCGAATCGTATTCGGGCTTGAGCTTCGTGGGCGCGGCTGGATCGCGCGTGGCGGCATCCAGATCCACCACTGCGTCGAACTCCCCGCTTTCGCGGATCCAGCGGTTCACGTCCTGGCGCATCTTCTCGCCTTCCGCCGTGAAAGTCGGCACGCCCTCGAAGGCGGTGAGCGTGCAACCAATGATCGCCAGCCCATGCAGGTGCGCGCGGCCGATGAGCAATCGATAGCCCGTAATGATCTGGGCCGCAGTCACCTTCTCGCTGGCTGGCAGGTTCGGTATCGAACTGAAGCTGATGTCGTTGATGCCCTCCAGCAGCAGCACCCACCTCGCACCCGGGCGCGACAGCACGTCACGGTCGAAGCGCGCCAGCGCGCTCGAACCCGCGCCTTCCTTCAGCACCCGGTTGCCCGAGATGCCCATGTTGATCACCGCGCGCGGCGCAATCTTCTTCTGCGCGCCGAGACGTCGCGCCAGCACCGAAGGCCAGGGCATGTCCGAATCCATGGTGATGCCGAAGCCATCGGTGATCGAATCACCGAAGGCCACGATGGTCGCCGCCTTCGTGTCGGCCAGCACATCGACACCGGCCAGCCACAGGTAGGAATGGAACTCGGTGGCGTTGCTGAGCTTCTCCGCGGCCACCTGGTTGCCCGGCGCGAGCCAGGCATTGCGCATGCCGATGGGGTGCGCGGTGGTCGGGCCGCTGTCGGCAGCGAGATAAAGCGAGACGGCAAGATCCGTCTGGGCGGGCACGTCGTACTCCACCGGGTCGCTGTAGATCTGCGCGCCCGGCGCCAGCACCACGGACTGCTCGCCGCCGAAAGTCAGCTGCCGACTGCTGCCGGCGCGGATGGCCGAACCACCGGCCAGCCGGGCGACGCCGACCGCATCGATGCGCACCGGCGCATAGCCGAAGGAATTCGACAGCGCGATGCGCACGGCACTGCCGGCCACGGTGGTGCGCGCCACCATGCGCACGGTCTGCGCTTCGACCTTTGCGGGCGGAGTCTCCCGCGCCGGGATGGCGCGCGCCGGCACCGCCAGCTGCTGGGCCGTGCCCCAGGCCGCAACCCAGTTGCCGCTGCAGGCCTTGCCGCACAGTTGTTGCGCTGGCACCGGGCCGCACAGGACCGCGAGCACCGCCAGAAGCAGCGATTTGCCGCAAAGGTTACGCATGACCCCTCCTTCTTGTACGCGCAGCATACCGGCAGTCGCCGCGACTGCAAACGTTTGCGAAGCCGTGCTAGAGTCAGGCCGCAAAAGCGGGGGAAGTCCTTATGTATTCGTCTGCACGGCTGCTCGCCTGCGCGCTGCTTCTGTCCATTCCGGCGGTGGGCCATCTGGCCGAGCCTGGCCGGGGCATGGGGCCGCCACCTGGCAACCAGGGGCTGGGCACCGGCCCGATTCGCGACGATGTGCCGCGCATCAAGGTCTACGAACAGACACCCGGTGTCGTGCCGGGCAACGAGACCGAGCTCGATCCCACCGAACCGACGCTGGACATCTACCTGCCCGCCGCCGGCAAGGCCAGCGGCGCCGGCGTGCTGATCCTGCCCGGTGGTGGCTACCAGATGCTCACGGTGCCCGGCGAAGGCCCGGCTCCGGCGCGGTTCTTCGTATCGCATGACGTGGCGGCGTTCGTGCTGCGTTACCGCCATGGCCCGCGCTACCACTACCCGACCACGCTCACGGATGCGCAGCGCGCCATGCGGTTGATCAAGTCGCGTGCGAAGGAATACGGCATCGATCCGGACAAGCTCGGCGTGCTGGGTGCCTCGGCCGGTGGACATCTGGCGGCGATGCTGGCCACGCTGTACGACAGCAAGGTGTTGCCCGCTGCGCCCTACAAGCCGGATGCCATCGACGCGCTGAGCGCGCGACCGGCATTCGCGCTGCTCGAATACCCGGTCGTCGACCTCACCGACGATGCGGTCACGCATCGCGGCTCGCGCACCAATCTCACGCAGAACGATCCGGCGCTGTACGCAGCGCTGTCGCCACAACTGCATGTCACGAAGGAAACACCACCCCTCTTCATCGTGCATGGCACGAACGATCGGCTGGTGCCGGTGAAGAATTCGCTGCTGATGTACGAGGCCGCGCTCAAGGCCGGCGTGCCGGTGGAGATGCACATCCTCGACAACGGCCCACATGGCTTCGGCATGGGCATGGGCATGGACGATGCCACCGTGCAGGAATGGCCGACGCTGGCGCTGCGCTTCATTGCGCGGCACCAGATGATTCCACCGCTTGCGAAATGAAACGCCTCATGGGACCAAGGAGTACCAGCATGAAACCGGTAGCCAGATCGTTTGCCGCCTTCGGAATCGTCGCGGCACTGTGCCTGTCCGCGGGCTCCGCGCTCGCACAGGGCGGGCCGCCCCCGCAGGTGTATCCGGAAGGAATCCGCGGTGGCTCGGAAGTCACTCCGGAGAAGGGCGTGGAGATCCGTCACTACCTCTTCAAGGAAACGGGCGAGGAACTGCCCTACTCGGTTTACGTGTCTTCGAAGATCAAGAAGGGCAAGAAGGCTCCGCTGATCATCGCGCTGCGCGGCTACACCGGCACCACGCTGACCTTCGTGCGCGGCACGGCGGTGGACCTCGCCGAAAAAGGCGGCTTCATCCTGGTGGGCGCACTCGGCTACAACAACCGCGCATGGTTCGGCATGGATCCCAATTCGCGCGGCTCCGGTCCGGGGCCCGGTGCGGGCCCTGCCCGTACCGGCGGGCCGGCACCTGGCCCGGCACCCGCGGCACGCGGCGGCGGTCCGCCGCTGGTGGGCGGTGCGGAGCTGGATGCGGTGAAGTCTTCGGCCTACAGCGAGCAGGACGTGATGAATGTGCTCGCCATGGTGCGCAAGGAATTCAACATCGATGACCGCCGCATCTACCTGATGGGCCATTCGCAGGGCGGCGGCGGCGCGCGTCACCTCGCCGAGAAATATCCGGACATCTGGGCGGGCGTTGCACTGCTGGCGCCGGCGCTGTTCGGAGCAGGGCCCACCGCCGACTCGCCGCTCACGAAGATTCCGTTGCTGCTGGCCGTGGGCGACAAGGACTCACTGGCCACATCGGTGAAGACCTTCAGCGACCAGCTCGATGCGCTGAAGGTGAAACACGACTACGTGCTCAAGCCCGGCCTCGACCACGGCACCATCATCATGGGCGCGATGCCGGAAGTTTTCGCGTTCTTTCCGAAGCACGTGAAGAAGCGCTAGCGCCCGGGATCGACGGCAACGCGCGGTACTCCCTGCGCAGGCTCGAGGCGCGCACCACCAGGGCGGCCGGAATGACCACGGCCGCCGGTGCCTCGCCACGCAGCTTCTGCAGCAGGCTGTCCACCAGCAGGCGCGCACCGGTGCGGTAGTTCTGCCGGATGGTGGTCAGTGGCGGCGTGGTGAGGGCCGCGAACGGAATGTCATCGAAGCCCACGATGGCCACGTCCGCCGGCACCTTGCGGCCGCGCTCGGCAAGCGCGCGCATGGCATTGATGGCAAATACATCCGAGCACGCAAAGATGCCGTCGAAGTCGGCGCCCGCATCCAGCAGCGCCGCCACCGCCTGGCAGGCAGTGTCGCTGCCGAAGCGCACCGGCACTTCCAGGCCCGCCTCGGGTGCAATACCGGCTTCACGCAGGGCGCGCAGATAACCCTCGCGCCGCACGCCAACCTCGGGCGCCGCGGAGTCGCCCAGGAACACGATGCGCCGGCAACCCTGTTCCAGCAGATGCGCGGTTGCATCGTGGCCGCCCGTCTCGTTGTCCGACCCGATGGTGACATAGCGCTGGCCGGGCAGCCGCGCACCCCACACCACCACCGGATAGCCGGCATCGGCCAGCTCGTTCAATGACTCGTGGTGCAGGCTCTGCCCGATGATGATCACGCCATCGGCGCGGCGACCGCGCGCGATGCTGCGCACCCATTCCGACGGATCCTCGGCAACCTTGTGCAACAGCATGCTGTAGCCGCGCTCGGCCAGCTCCTCGGCCAGCGCGCCGAGTATCTCGAGGAAGAACGGATCGGAGAAGCCCTGGTCCGCGGCATGCTTGAGCGGAATGACGACCGCGATGGTGCGCGTCAGGCCGGTACGCAGGCTGCTGCCCACGGCATCGACGTGATAGCCGAGCTTGCCGGCGGTGCGACGGATCTGCTCGCGCGTCTTGTCCGACACCAGCGGACTTCCCGACAGCGCCCGCGACACCGTCGACAGCGATACGCCGGCGCGACGGGCCACTTCCGCCATGCGGCTGGCGGGCTTCTGTCTGGGGCGTTTCGTCATGCAGGCACCGTGTCGTTGACCAGTTGAAAGCGCGGCTGCTCCCCGCCCCGGCACTCGATGGCATGCGCGCCGGAGCGAAGATCCACACGCAGTGTGGCCACCGCGCCGCCGGCAGTCCAGCGCAGTTCCAGCACCTCATCCGGCGAATCCACCAGTTCGAACCGGCCACCGAACGCGGGATGCGTGTTGCGCAGCCGGATCAGCGCGCACAGATCCTGCACCACCGGGCGCTGCAGCGCCTCGTCGATCTCGCCGCGGGTGTAGTGGCGACGGTTGATGTCGCGCCCCACCCGCGTGCGCGCCAGCAGTTCCATGTCGTTGCGACCCGCCAGCAGCCCGACGTAGTACACCTGCGGGATGCCGGGCAGGAAGAATTGAATGGCGCGCGCCAGCAGGTAGCGCAGGTCATTGCGGGCCAGCGCGTCATAGAACGTGCAGTTCACCTGGTAGAGATCCAGGTTGGAGGCCGCTTCGCCGGTGGCGCGCAGGCTCTCGCCGTGGCTGTTGCGATGGATGGTCTCCACCAGCAGCTCTATTTCCGCATCGGGCAGCAGCCCCGGGTGGAGCACCGGATCGGTCGCATCGGCGCCGGCGTCGATGACACCGATGCCGTCGTGCGTATCGAGCACGGTGAGCGCATTGGTCGGGCGGACTTCGATCCAGCGCTTCAGGTAGCGCGCGGTACCGGCGAAGAACGCATGCAGCACCAGCGGCGGCGATGCGAAGTCGTATACACGGTCGACCTGCTGCGCGATCTCGACCTGCCGCTTGTAGTAGGAGTGGATTTCCACCAGCACTTCGAGGCCCAGCGTGGCCGCGCGAGCCGAGAATTCGCGGATGAAGTCGAAGGTCTGCGGCAACATGAAGCAGCTGGTGCCGGCCCGCTTCACCGCATAACCCACCGCATCCAGGCGGATCGCCTTCACGCCGTTCTGCGACAGCCGCGACAGGATCGAATCCAGATAGCGCTGCCCTTCGGGATGATGCACGTCGATGTCGATCTGCTCGGCCGTGAAGGTGGTCCACAGGATGTGCCTGGAACCATCGTCCAGCGTGACCGAAGTGAACGGCAGACCCGGCCGCGGCCGGTAGATGGCGCGCAGATCCAGCTCGGATGCGCCCTGTGGAAACACACGGTCCAGCGTCAGGAACATGCCGTCGTACGCGCTGGCGCTGCCGCGCCTGGAGTAATCCTGAAACTGCGGCGATCGGCAGGACATGTGATTGACGATGACATCGGCCATCACTTCCACGTCACCGGCCAGTGCCTCTACGTCCTTCCATGAGCCCAGCCGCGGATCCACCTGCGTGTGGTCGATCGGATCGAAGCCGGCGTCCGCGCCATCGATGGGGTGGAAGAACGGCAGCACGTGCACGCCGCCGAACAATCCGGCGAGCGGGCCCGCCAGCAGCTCACGCAGGCCCGGCAACGTGCCGCCCAGGCGGTCGGCGTAGCAGATCAGCTGGACGGCATTTCTCATGCCGCCCCGTCCGACAACTGCAGGCGGTGGCGCGCCGGATTCACCAGCCAGTTGGCCGCGAGACCCACCAGCAGCAGCAGCGAGAATCCCGCAGCGAGCACGAAGCCGGCGCGTGCGCCGCCCGCCGCATCACTCACCGCGGCCATGGCCAGGGGTCCGGCCGCAGCCGCCAGCGCCGTGAAGAACAGGATCACGCCGGCAATGGCGCCATGGCGATCCTTCGGGAAACAGCTGATGGCCTTGGAGTTGAGCGTGGGATAGACGATGGACATGAACAGCCCGGTCAGTGGCAGCAGCCACGTGGCGAGCGTCACACCGCCGAGGAGTGCCCCGGCGAAGCAGGCGAAGATGAGGAACGCCATGATCACCAGCGCCACGGTCCAGGACACGCGATCGAGCAGCCATGCGCCCACGAAACGTCCCAGTGCGCGCAGCAAGAAGAACAGCGCGAGCGCTTTCGCCGCAAGCCACGTATAGGAGCCCGTGTATTCCTTCAGCAGCGTCGGCATCCACACGTAGATCGCGCTCTCGGTTGCCACGTACAGCATGACCACAAGCGAAAAGCCCAGCGCCAATGGGTCGCGCAGCATGGGAAGCATCTGCGAGAGGTTGGCGCGCTCCACCGGCACCACGCGCTGCGGGTACTTCGCCGACGCCGCCATGGCCACCAGCAGTGCGCAGATCAGGCCGGCGATGCCGTACAGCCATTTCCATGACATCCCGGCATAGATCAGCCTTTCAACGATGGCCGGCCCGACGATGGCGCCGACCGCAAAGAACCCCTCGGCCGTATTCATGAACCGCGTGTGCGAGGTTGTCGAGGAACTGACATCACCGATCAGCGCCAGCGCACCGGTCTTGAACACGCTGATGCCCAGGCCGGAAACGCATACCAGCGCGACCAGCATGATGTACTGGCCGCTGACCGCCACCAGCAGAGAGGCCAGGCCATACAGCGCGAGGCCCAGGATGATCGTGAGCTTGCGGCCGATGCGATCGGCAAGAAAACCCAGCAGCAATGCGCCCACCGCGATGCCACCCATGGTGAAGTACTGAAATGCCCCGCCGGCCGTCATGGACAACCCGTGTTCCTTGATCAGCTCCGGAATCACGTTGCCCACCGCATCGGTGGTCATCGCGAATGTAAAGAACATCAGGCAGGTCAGCAGGCGTACCAGCCCCACGCTGGCGGCATTCTGGTCTGTCATCGTGGTCCTCCCCCTGGGTTGCGACCAATGTAGCAAACGTTTGCATACGGGACTATCCTGCCCCGCGTGATCGAACCACCTGCCCTGTATGGCGCCATCGAAGGCGGCGGAACCAAGTTCATCTGCGCGCTGGGTTCCGTGGATTCGCCACCGGTGGTGCAGCAGAACCTGCCCACCCTGGACCCGGCCGCGACGCTGGCCGCCTGCAGCCGGTTCTTCGAGAGCATGCGCGAGCGGCACGGTGCCATGGCCGCATTGGGCATCGCGTGCTTCGGCCCGCTGCAATTGCAGCGCCATGCGCCGGACTACGGACATGTGATGGCCACACCCAAGCGCGGCTGGTCGGGCTTCGACCTCGTGGGAGCGCTGCGCGAATCGCTGGGTGTGCCCATCACCCTCGACACCGATGTTGGCGCGGCAGCGCTGGCCGAGTGGCAGCTCGGGGCCGGGCGCGGCGCGGGTTCACTCGTGTACGTGACGGTGGGCACCGGCATCGGTGGTGCGCTGGTGCCGCAGGCCGCGAACACGCGCCTGATGCATGCCGAGATGGGCCATCTGCCACTGCGCCGCGATGCGCGCGACGCGGGGTTTGCGGGCATCTGTCCCTTTCATGGCGACTGCGCCGAAGGGCTGGCGAGCGGCCCTGCCATCCACGCGCGCTGGGGCTGCCATCTGGCCGATCTGGCTGCGGATCATCCGGGTCGCGACCTCATCGCCGGCTACCTGGGCCAGCTCACTGCAGCCATCACGCTGATGCTGTCACCGGGTTGCATCGTGATCGGTGGCGGCGTGATGGACGACGGCTCGATGCTGCCGCGCGTGCGCAGGGCGATGCGGGAGTATCTCGGTGGCTATCTGCCTCCGTTGCAGGAGGCGGCATCGTTCGATGCCTACCTGCGCGCTCCGGCACTGGGCGCGCACAGCGCAATCCGGGGTGCGATGCTGCTCGCCCGCAGCGTCGCATCCATGGCAGGACAATGACCTTGATGGGGGGAATGATGAAAACTCGAACCAGAATGTGGCTGCTGGCAACGCACCTGATGCTCGGCGGCATGGCGCTGCCAGCGCTGTCGGCCACGCCGTGCGCGCAATTGAAGGACTTCAAGCTGGACGGCTACGCCGTGCAGATCGATTCTGCCGCGCAGATGGCAGCCGGTCCGATGGCCGGCCGGGGCGGTGGGCCGCCGGGGCCGCGCGCCAACCTGCCTGCCTACTGCAAGGTGGACGGCACCATCGACAAGCGCATTGGTGTCAACGGCAAGCCCTACGCCATCGGCTTCTCGGTGGCACTGCCCGATGAGTGGAACGGCCGCTTCTTCTTCCAGGGTGGCGGCGGGCTCAACGGCGCGGTGAATCCGCCCATCGGCGCGCAGTTCGCGGGCGATGAACCCGCGCTCGCGCAGGGCTACGCCATCGTCAGCACGGATTCCGGGCACCAGGGCAGCAACTTCGACGGCACCTTCATGGAAGACCAGGAAGCGGCACTGAACTTCCTGTATCAATCGCTGGGCAAGGTCACGGTGGTGGGCAAGGCCATCGTCACCGCACACTACGGCAGGGCCATCGATCATTCGTACTTCGTCGGCTGCTCCACCGGTGGCCGCGAGGCGATGATCGTGTCACAGCGCTATCCGACGTATTTCGACGGCATCGTGGCCGGCGCGCCGGCGATGCGCACCGGCTATTCCAATCTCGGATTGCGCTGGGCCACGACCGCGCTGAATGCGATTGCACCGAAGGATGACAAGGGCGCTCCCGTATCGCGCGATGCACTGGGTGATGCCGGTCGCAAGGTGGTGCAGGAGGCAATGCTCGCGGCCTGCGACGCGCTCGACGGCCAGAAGGATGGCCTGGTGTTTGCCGCGCCGAGCTGCAAGTTCGATCCGGCCGTGCTCGCCTGCAAGGGAACGAGGCAGGACGGTTGTCTGAGCAACGCACAGGTGGATGCCGTAAAGAAGGTGATGTCGGGCCCGAAGGCCTCCGATGGCCGGCAGGTGTATCCCGGCTACCTGTGGGATACGGGCATCACCACCACCCGGGGTGGCCTGCCGGGCGTGCTGGTCGGCCCGCCGATACCCGAAGGCCCGGCCACGGGCACCACGATGAATGTCGATGCACAGGCGGCGGCGGCGCATGACGGGCGCGAGATGGCCGGCGACTCGGACAAGTGGACCAATCTCGGCACCTTCACCGGCCATGGCGGCAAGCTGATTTTCTTCCACGGCCAGAGCGATGCGTGGTTCTCGGCCATCGACACCATGCAGTACTACGAGCGGCTGTCCGCGGACAATGGCCCGACACCGGTTGCCAACTGGAGTCGCCTGTTCCTGGTGCCGGGCATGGGCCACTGCAACGGCGGTGAGCGCACGCCGGACCAGTTCAACATGCTCGCGCCCATCGTGAACTGGGTCGAGAAGGGGATTGCGCCCGAGCGCATCGTGGCCACGGGTCGCAGCATGCCGGGTGAAAGCCGCCCGCTGTGCCCGTATCCGGCGCACGCGCAGTACAACAGCGGCGATCCGAAGGACGCGGCCAGCTACAGCTGCAAGATGTAGCGCGACCTCAGGCCGCGGCGGCTTTGTCCGCTGCGGCCACCGGGGTGCGCATCATGTGTTCGAACGCGCCAAGTGCGGCGCGTGAGCCCTCACCGAGGGCCACCACGATCTGCTTGTAGGGCGTGGTGGTGCAATCGCCGCCGGCGAATACACCGGGGATCGATGTCTGCCCGCGCGAATCCACTTCGATTTCCCCGCGACTGGTCAGGGCCAGCGTGTTCTCCAGCCAGTCGGTGTTGGGCACCAGGCCGATCTGCACGAACACGCCATCGAGCTTGAGCTCGTGCTGCACACCGCCGGCGCGTTCGGCATAGCGCAGTGCCGTGACCTGGCTGCCGTCGCCGACCACTTCGGTAGTCTGGGCGCCGGTGATGATGGTCACGTTGGGCAGGCTGTTCAGCTTGTTCACCAGCACCGCGTCGGCGCGCAGCGCGTCGGCATATTCAATCAGCGTCACATGCTTCACGATGCCGGCAAGATCGATCGCCGCTTCGACGCCGGAATTGCCGCCGCCCACGACGGCTACCGGTTTGCCCTTGAACAAGGGCCCATCGCAGTGCGGGCAGTAGGCCACGCCATGATTGCGGTACTGCGCCTCACCGGGAACACCCAGCTCGCGCCAGCGTGCGCCCGTGGCCAGGATCACCGAGCGCGCCTGCAGTGAAGCGCCATTTTCAAAGCGCACCGTGTGCAGCTCGCCCGGCACCAGCTCGGCGGCGCGCTGCAGATTGAAGATGGGAACCTGGTGATTGCGCACATTCTGTTCCAGCGCGCGTGCCAGCTCCGGGCCTTCGGTGTGTTGCACCGAAATCAGGTTCTCGATGCCCAGGGTATCGAGCACCTGGCCACCGAAGCGCTCGGCAGCCACGGCCACGCGAATGCCCTTGCGCGCGGCATAGATTGCCGCCGACGCGCCGGCGGGCCCGCCACCGACGATCAGCATGTCGAAGGGCTTCTCGGCCTTCATCGCGCTCGCCGCGCGAGCGCTGGCACCCTTGTCCAGCTTCGCCAGGATCTGCTCCACTTCCATGCGGCCCTGGCCGAAACTCTGGCCGTTCAGGTAAATGGCCGGCACCGAGCGGATGTTGTGCGAGGCGACTTCCTGCTCGAACAGCGCGCCATCCACCATGGTGTGGCGGATACGCGGGTTGAGCACCGCCATCAGGTTCAGCGCCTGCACGACATCCGGGCAGTTCTGGCAGGTCAATGAGATGTAAGTGACGAATTCGAAATCGCCCTGCAGCGACTTGATCTGGTCGATGACGCCCTGCTCCACCTTCGGCGGGTAACCACCCACCTGCAGCAGCGCCAGGATCAGCGACGTGAATTCATGGCCCATTGGCAGGCCCGCGAAGGAAACCCTCGCGGGCTCGCCGGGAGCAGCGAGCGTGAAACGTGGAACACGCCCGCTGCCGTCACGGCTTTCCTTCACCGTGACCTTCGGAGACGCGGCGCTGATGTCGGCCAGCAGCGAAAGCAGGTCGGCGGATTCCCGGGTCTCGTCCACGTACGCGGTGATTTCCACCGGCGCCGCCAGTCGTACCAGGTATTCGCCCACCTCGGCTTTCAATTCTGCATCCAGCATCGACATCAACTCCGCTGCTTGTCAGCTCCGATCAGATCTTGCCTACCAGCTGCAGCGAGGGCTTCAGCGTCTCGGCGCCAGGCTTCCAGCTGGCCGGGCACACTTCACCCGGATGCGAGGCCACGTGCTGCGCGGCCTGCACCTTGCGCAGCAGTTCCTTCGCGTCACGGCCGATGCCGAGGTCATGAATCTCCGCGATCTTGATCTTGCCCTGCGGGTCGATCAGGAAGCTGCCACGCAGCGCCAGGCCCTCTTCCTCGATCATCACGTCGAAGTTGCGCGCGAGCCGGCCGGTCGGGTCGCCGACCAGCGGGTACTGCACCTTCTTGATGGTGTCGGAGGTGTCGTGCCAGGCCTTGTGCGTGAAGTGCGTGTCGGTGGATACGCCGTAGATCTCCACACCCAGCTTCTGGAACTCGGCGTAGTTGTCAGCCAGGTCACCCAGCTCGGTCGGGCACACGAACGTGAAATCCGCCGGATAGAACACGATGACGGACCACTTGCCCTTGAGGTCAGCGTCGCTGACGGTCACGAACTTGCCGTTGTGGTAGGCCTGGGCCGTGAAGGGCTTCAGCTGGGAATTGATCAAAGGCATGCAAAGGCTCCTTGAGCGATGGGGAAAAAGCTATGGACCGGAAGGATACCTAGCCGGCCACTGCCGCGACAAACAATTGCTTTGTATCGGGTCGATAGACCCGATCTATCAGGCAGGCTGGATGGCCGGATTGCCCGCCTCGATGACCCAGGCGCTGCCGATGCGGCTCGGAGAATCCGGCCGGCTGGCGTCCTCGACCTCGACCAGGTCGGCACGCAGCTGCTTCGGTGTCAGCGTGAACGCGATGTAGCCGCGGTGCGTGCCGTCCACCTTGTGCAGCCGTGGCCCGTTCTCCCGCCACTTGTCGAGTGCGGCCTGTGAGATCGCGTTCGAGGAAATCGAGGTCGTGACGAATTCCGATGCAACCAGCTTCGAGTCTGGCTGTTCGGGCACGGCGCCAACATCGCCCACGAGGAAGGCATGAATGTCACCGCCGAGGATCACCGGATTCACGGTGCGGGTTTGTTGCAGGGAATCGAGCAAGCGCCGCCGTGCGGCCGCGTAACCGGTCCAGCCATCGGCTGCATATTGAGGCGCTTCTGCCGAACCCTGGTTGATCTGCGAGAACGGCGTGCCTTGTGCCAGCAATGTCCATGGCGCGGTGTTCTGCTTCAGCCCCTGTTGCAACCAGCGCTCCTGCTCCGCGCCCAGCATGGTGCGCGCGGCATCGAGCCGTTCGGTGCATTCATCGCCCACGCGCTGGCCACCAAGTTGCGGTGGGCGCGGGCAGGCTTCGGGCGAGCGGTACTGGCGCTGGTCGAGCAGATGCAGTGTGGCGAGCCGACCCAGTTGCGCGCGCGCCTGAATGTTCATCACGCCATTGCGTGGCGCCATCGACGGCGGCACGGGCAGATGCTCGTACCAGGCCTGGTACGCGGCCGCGCGCCGCGCCAGGAACACCGCGGGATCTTCCTCCCGACCGGGTGTCGTGCCCGCGTAATCGTTGTTGACTTCGTGGTCGTCCCATACAGCGAACCAGGGTGCCGCCGCGTGTGCTGCCCGCAGCGACGGGTCCGACTGATACAGCGCATAGCGTTGCCGGTATTCATCGAGCGACTGCGCAACACCGCCGGTGTGACGCCGCAGCGACGGGCCGCGCTGGTTGGTTTCGTAGATGTAATCGCCGACGAACACCACCATCTGCGGCGGCGCAGCTGCCAGGTGGCGCCACGCGGCATAGTGCGCATGCTCGTAGTTCTGGCAGCAGGCGAGCGCGATGCGCAGTGAAGCCACGCGATCGCGCGCTGCGGGCAGCGTGCGCGTGCGACCGGTGGCGCTCACGTGATCACCGGCGACGAAGCGATACCAGTAGTCGCGCGCCGGCGCGAGACCGGTGACGGTCTGGTGCACGCTGTGCGCGAAGCTCGACGCTGCCGTGGCGTCGCCGCGCTTCACGATGCGGCGAAAGGCGTCGTCTGCCGCCACTTCGTAGCGCACCGGCACATCCCTTGGCGGCATGCCGCCGCCGGGTTGATCGGGCTGCGGCGCCAGCCGCGTCCACAGCACCACCGAGCGATCGTCCGGATAACCGGACGCCACGCCGAGCGTGAAGGGAAATTCCGGCAGTGATGGCGCGGCGGCACGCAGCGCGCGCGGCAGCAGCGCCACGCCGCTGGCCGCGGCGAGCGTCTTCAGCAGCGCGCGACGTTCATTCATCCTCGTCCTGGTCCGGATGCAGCAGCACGGCCGGCATCTGCTTGCCGGATGCCGGGGTCACACCCAGCTGCTTCATGTTCTCGGCCAGCCGGATGGCATTTCCCTTGCCGGTGGCGAGCTGCTTCTGCGCATCCTCGAAGGTGTCCTGTGCGCGCCGGATCGTGTCTCCGACTTTCACGAAGGATTCCGCGAAGTTGGTGAGCTTCTCGTACAGCTTGCGTCCGGCCTCGGCGATCTCGTCGGCCGATTCCTTGCGCTTCTGGAAGGTCCAGATGCCCTCCACCAGCTTGATCACCGCCATCAACGTGCTGGGCGCCACCAGCACGATGCGCGCGCGATAGGCATCCGCGTACAGGTCCGGGTCCTTCACGAACGCAGTGAGCAGCGCCGCTTCCACCGGCACGAACATCAACACGAAGTCCACGGTGGCCAGTTCGGGGGAATCCGTATAACCCTTGGCGGAAAGCCCCTTGATGTGGGCGCGCAGCGAGGCCAGGTGTTCGCGCAGCTTCGCATCCTTGTCATTGTCTTCGGTGGCCGCGCAGTACTCGGTCCATGCCTTGTTCGACACCTTTGAATCGACCACCAGCTGGCGCGATTCGGGCAGGTTGATCACCGCATCGGGCCGCAGCAACTCGCCCTTGCGCCCGCTGATGCTGACCTGCACGTCGTACTCATGGCCCTTGCGCAGGCCGGAGTCCTCGAGAATCTTCTCCAGGATGGTCTCGCCCCAGTCGCCGGTGGCCTTGGAAGTGACCGTGAGTGCATTGGCCAGCCGCTGCGCCTGCGCCGACATGGCCTGGTTCATCGAGGTGAGCTGCGCGATCTGCTCCTTCAGCGTGCTGCGCTCCTTTGTATCGGCCGAATAGATGTGATCCACGCGCTGACGGAATTCGGCCAGCTGTTCCTTGAACGGCGTGACCACCGCGCCCACTTCCTTCTGGTTGCGCTCGCTGAGCGCGCGCCCGCTCTCTTCCATCAGCTTTGCGGTGGCGGACAGCACCCGCGCCTCGAAGTGCTGCGTCTGCTCCTGCACCCACTGCTTCTGTTCGTCGAAGCGGCCCTGCGCGTGTTGCAGCTCCGCGCCCAGCCGCGCGCGCTCTTCGGTGAGCTGCTGCAATTTGCCGCGCAACTGTTCGAGCTCTGCCTGCAGTGGATTGGCCCGCAGCAACAGGTACAGCGCGAACACCAGCAACGCGATGGCCACCACCCCCAGGACTGCAAGTGCCAGTGTCATTCGCGCTCCGCCGCTGTTGCATCACGCACGGCCTTGAACTCCGCGCCCTGTCTCCACTGCGGCCATGCGTGCGAATCGGCCAGCTGCCGTCCCAGTGTGTATTGCATCAGCGCATCGGCTGCGAGGCCATCGGAGCGCCAGTCCGTGCCGATCTCGTCGCCGGGCTGGTGATATCGCTCGGCGCGAAACATCTTGTCCCAGGCATCACCCGCGCCCGGTGCGGACCCGCGCGGGTTGTCGCCGGAGGTGAACGACAGTGCCGGCACGCCGCGCTTGGCAAACGAGAAGTGATCGGAGCGATAGAAATAGCCCGCCGCGGGGTTGCTGTCGGGCGTGAAGCTGCGGCCGAGCTGCGCGCCCACCTGCACGATCTGGTCCTGCAGTTCCGACGGCACATTGCCGCGGGTGGAGAAATCCGTGGCCGGCGCCAGCGGCCGCAGGGCATCGGTGTTGATATCCGCCACGGTCTTCGCCAGCGGATACAGCGGATTGCCCGCGTAGTACTCCGAACCCAGCAGGCCCTGCTCCTCGGCGGTGACGAACAGGAAGCCAACGGAACGATCTGCACGCCCGGTGCGCGCGAAATTGCGCGCGATCTCCAGCAACACGGCCAGGCCCGTGCCGTTGTCCACCGCGCCGTTGTAGATGGAATCGCCACCGTTTGCGCCCGGCACCACGCCCAGGTGATCCCAGTGCGCGGTGTACAGCAGCCATTCGTCCGGGTACTTGCGGCCAGTCAATACGCCGATCACATTGCTGGAACGCACCGGCTGGCGCCGCACATGAAGGTCCACCGAAATGCGCATGGCCGGCAACGTCACCGGAGTGAACGCACGCTTGCGCGCCTCGGCCTTCAGCATCTCGAAGTCCAGGCCCGCGCGCTTGAAGAGGTCCACGGTGGCATCACGCTGTATCCAGCCTTCCACCGGCACATGCACCGCCAGCGGGTCGGCGCGCACCACGTCGAACTCGGCGCTGGTGTTGCTGTTGTTCACGATGGCCCAGCCGTAGGAGGCGGGCTCGGTTTCATGGATCACCAGTGCGCCGGCAGCGCCGCGGCGCGCGGCCTCTTCGTACTTGTAGGTCCAGCGGCCGTAGTAGGTCATCGCCTTGCCGCCGAAATCGCCTTCGCCGGTTTCAAAGTCCGGGTCGTTGACCAGCATCAGCGCGACCTTGCCCTTCAGGTCCATGCCCTTGAAGTCGTCCCAGTTGCGCTCCGGCGCATACACGCCATAGCCCACGAATACGATCGGCGCGCCATCGAGCTGCACATGGTCGGTGCCAGCCTGCGATGGGCGGATCGCCACTTGCTCGCCCTGCGTCCAGGTCAAAGCATCGCGCCCGGCGCGCACCTGCACGGACACCGGCCCGGTGGTCTCGTAGCGCACCAGCGGCACTGCCTGGGTCCACGCGCGTGTGCCATCCGGCTGCAGCTCGCCGCCGGGCGTGAGGCCCGCCGCCTCCATCTGATTCACCAGATAGGTCACTGTCTTCTGCTCGCCAGCAGAGGCCGGGGCGCGCCCCGCGAATTCATCGGAGGCCAGCATCCGCACAGCGGCGGAAATGCGGTCGGCCTGGAAATCCGGTCCGCGCGTGCAGGCTGCAATCAACAGGCTGGCAATGGCGGCGGCACAGGGCTTGGTCAATGTCATGGCCCGGCCTATGCTGCGCGAACTCGGCGCGCGGCGCCAGATGCGGGAGTTGCTCAACCATGCGCGGATCAAGGCTCTGGACTGGACTCGCGGCGCTGCTGCTGGTGCTGCCAGGCGCGACGCAGGCGGCCGAGCCGGTCATGGATCCGCGAGCGGCCGCGCCACAGCTGGAAACCGGGCTGGTGGAACTTTACGGCGAGGGCCAGCGCGAGCGCGCACATCGTGGCATCGAGCAGGCGGCCGCGCAGTGGCGTCCCGAATACGGCGATGCGCTGGCCTTTGCGCAGTTCGTGCACGACAACTTCGCGGGCACGCAGGCTGCGGTCGATCAGCTGTTCTCCCGCTTCGAAACCAACCTGGAAGCCATCTACGGCCACAGCCATGAAATCAGCCGCGTGCTGAACGAACCGCTCGATCTCGACGTCGGCCCGGTGATGCCCTACGACGAGACCTTCGGCGCGTGGGACCCAACTGCCCATGTTCTGGATGACCTGTTCAACAACAAGCTGGCGCTGGTGGCGCTGCTGAACTTTCCACTGACCTCACTGGCCGAGCGCGAGCGCGACGGCGCGAAGTGGACGCGCCGCCAGTGGGCCGAGACGCAGCTGGCCGAGAACTTCCGCGAGCATCTGCCGGCCAGCGCCGCGCAGGCCATCTCGGCCGCGTATGCCGAATCCGGCACCTACATCGCGGGTTACAACATCTGGATGCATCACCTGGTCGACGACCAGGGCAAGCGAATGTTCCCGGCCGGCCAGCGGTTGCTGTCGCACTGGAACCTGCGCGATGAGATCAAGGCCAATTACGCCAATGGCGCCGCGGGGCTGGCGCGCCAGCGCACCATCCAGCGCGTGATGGAGCGCATCGTCGCGCAGGAGATTCCGCAGGTGGTCATCGACAACCCGGCAGTGGACTGGAACCCGTTCACCAACGCCGTGACGCGCTCAACCGTGAACGATGCGCCGGCCGGCGAGCCGCCGCATGCCCTGCCCGACGGGCCGGTCGACAGCGCGCGCGAACCCGATACCCGTTACGCGCGGTTGCTGGCGAACTTCCATGCCCAGCAGCTGGTGGATGCGTACTCGCCCAGCCAGCCGAACTACATCCGGCGCTCCTTCGAGCGTGGGCGACAACTCTCGGAAGAGCGCGTGCGGTCGATGCTGGAGCAGGTAGTGGGCTCGCCGCAGGTGGCGCTCACCGCGCGCCTCATCGCGAAGCGGCTCGGCCGCAAGCTCGAACCCTTCGACCTCTGGTATGCGGGCTTCCGCGCCAGCAGCACCATGGACGAGAAGCAGCTGGATGCACTGGTGCAGAAGAAATACCCCGACGCGGCCGCGTATCAGCGCGACATTCCCGGCATCCTGCAGCGCCTGGGCTTCGCGGCAGATCGCGCCAGCTACGTGGCGCAGCACATCGTGGTCGATCCGGCGCGCGGTTCGGGCCACGCGATGGGCGCGGCGATGCGCGGCGAACCGGCGCATCTGCGCACGCGCGTCGGCAAGAACGGCATGGACTACAAGGGCTACAACATTGCCGTCCACGAGATGTGCCACAACGTCGAGCAGACGTTCTCGCTGAACGACATCGACTACTACAGCCTGAACGGCGTGCCCAACACTGCCTTCACCGAAGCGCTGGCCTTCACCTGCCAGGAACGCGATCTGGAAGTGCTCGGGCTGGCCAGGCCCAGCGAAGAGAGCCGTGCACTGCAGACGCTGGACACGTTCTGGGGCGCCTACGAGATCAGCGGCGTCGCGCTGGTGGACATGCGCACGTGGCGCTGGATGTACGACCATCCGGATGCCACTCCTTCGGATCTGCGCGAAGCCGTGCTGTCGATCTCGCGCGACGTGTGGAACCGCTGGTATGCGCCGGTGTTCGGCGTGCGCGACGTGACGCTGCTCGGCATCTACTCGCACATGATCAATGAGTTCCTCTACCTGCCGAACTACCCGATCGGCCACATGATTGCCTTCCAGGTCGAGGCGCAAATGGACAAGAGCGGCAATTTCGGCGCCGAATTCGAGCGCGTGGCGCGCATCGGCGCAGTGGCGCCGGACCTGTGGATGATCAAGGCCACGGGCGCACCGGTGGGATCCGAGGCGCTGCTCGAAGCGGCCGATCGCGCGGTGAAGCGGTTCTGACCCAGCTTGCGCAGGGCCCTGCACCGGATCGGCCGGTCCGGCCAGGCGGCCCGCGCGCATGCGGCCCCTTTTCAGGCCGCAAAGGCCTGGACCTGCGTGACCGGCTGCCCATCTGCGCCCGGTGACGGCAGAATAGGGGCACCCTCCCGACGAAGAAGAGGTGTGGCGTGCGGATCATCGCGGTCTCGAACATCAAGGGCGGCGTAGGCAAGACGACCACGGCCGTGAATCTGGCCTACCTGAGCGCCCGCGGCGGTGCGCGCACCGTGCTGTGGGATCTGGACTCCCAGGGTGCCGCGAGCTGGATACTGCAGGCCGAGGAAAAGCGCCGCACCACCGTGCGCCAGCTGCTGGACCGCAAGCGCGATCTCGACGAGATCGTCGTGGACACCGAGTTCGAGAACCTGCACCTGATCCCGGCGGATTTCTCCTACCGCAAGTTCGACGCCAAGCTCGCCGAGCGCAGCAACCCCACCAAGCGCCTGCTGCGCATGGCGCGGCCCTTGGGCGAGCACTACGACACGCTGTTCATGGATTGCCCGCCCGGCATCACCGTGCTGTCGGAAAGCGTGCTGCGCGCGGCCGATGCACTGGTGGTACCCCTGCTGCCCACACCGCTGTCGGTGCGCATGCTCGAACAGCTCGCCGATTTCATCCAGACCAAGGACTGGGCGGATTTCAAGCTGATGCCGTTCTTCTCGATGGTGGATCGGCGCAAGTCGCTGCACCACGAAATCATCGAAGAAGTGCGCAAGCGTTTCCGCCAGGTACTGCCCACCGAGATTCCCTACTCCAGCGAGATCGAGCGCATGTCGCTGCGGCGCGCGCCGCTCAATTCCTACGCACACGCCAGCGAACAGGCGCAGGCCTACGAGCAGCTGTGGACTGAGATCAAGCGCCGGATGCGCCGCTAGGCAAAGAGCCGCAGGAACATCCAGTAGCTGGCAAGCAGGCCGACCGCGTAGCCGGCGATGCGCTGCGCGCCGAGCTGCACGGGCTGCGCAGTGAGTCGACGCGCGAGGGCGAACACGGCCAGCACTGGCACCGCAAACAACAGCTGGCCGGCTTCGATGCCGAGATTGAATGCCAGCAGCGCGGTGACCAGTCCCTGCTGTGGAAGACCCACGTCGTGCAGCACCGCCGCGAACCCCAGGCCATGCAGCAACCCGAAGCTCGATGCGATGGCCGTGGGATGGCGCCACGTCAGCGTGTCACGCGGGCCCTTCGCGATCTCCACCGCGAGCAGGATGATGCTGAGCGCGATGGTGGCTTCGATGGCGCGCACCGGCAGGCTGAGGATGCCGAGCGCCGCCAGTGCCAGCGTGACCGAATGCGCGATGGTGAAGCCGGTGACCGTGGCCAGCACCCGCCGCGGCGTGCGCGCGATGAAGATGAGCCCGGCGATGAACAGCAGGTGATCGACGCCGCCCCACACGTGCGCAACGCCGAGCCGGAGGAACTCGGCGAACACATTGCGATGCTCGCGCGGCGCCGGAATCAGCAGTTGATCGCGTCCCGGCTGCAGCAATACCGTCGACATGTCCGCAGCGCCCGCCAGCTGCAGTCGCGCAATGGTCGCGAGCGCCGGCGTCGTGGCGGGAAAGACGATGGCGATCGTCCTGCCGGCCAGCCCGCCACTGCACTGCCAGCGCGACGCATGCCAGTGGCCCAGCGAATCGGACCACGCTCTGGTCGCCTGCAGCGGCGTGCAACCCTCCGGCACGGCCAGTGTGGGCGCCTGCGCGGCATCGAGATTCGGCCGGATCTTCCAGCGCAGCAGTACCGCACCGCTCGTGTCTTCCGTGATCTGCAAGGTCATCGGCCGGTTGTCGTCGGCGAATGCCGCGAGCGGCAGGATCGCCAGCAGCGGCGCCAGCCACTTCATGGCGGCAGACCGCTGGTGACAACGCGGTAGTCGCCGAGCATCCGCGTGAGCGCGGCGCTTTCAGATTCCGCCTGCTTGGCCGCCAGCGCGTCTTCCCGCAGCCGGTCACCCAGTTCAGCCATCGTGGGTTCGTGGGCAGGCGTTGCCGCCGTGACGTAGACCAGGTGCCAGCCGTGCTCGGAATGCAGCGGCCCCTGCCACCGGCCCGGCTGCAACGCGAACGCGGCCGCGGCGAACTCCGCACCGAACTTCGCTGTAACCGCATCGCGATTCACATCGCGATGGAAGGTCTCGTACAGGAAGCGCTGGCCATGCGCGGCTGCATCGGCCGGCGGCACTTTGCCCGCGCGCAGACGAGCCAGTTCCGCCTGCGCCTCCGCGCGGGATGCGAAGAACACATGGGCGAAGCTCAGCGTGTCGCTCACGCGATAGCCCGCGCGATGGGCATCGTAGAAGGCCTGGATCTCGCCATCGGTCAATGGCTGCGTCGCGGCTGCTTCATCACCCAGCAATTGCCGCATCTGCTGGATGATGCGCTGGCGGATCAGCGGGTCGGCGGTGTCGAGACCGATGGAAAGCCCCTCGCGATACAGCGCCTCATCCGTGGCCACGCGACGAACCAGCGCCGCGCGCTCATCGCCCGACATGGCGTTGTACAGCGCATCGAACTGGTTGCGATCGGTGATCTCGGCGCGCGCCAGCAGGTAATCGACCAGCTGCTGGCGATCGATGTGGATGGTGCGCGAATCACCGCCGCCGGGCCAGAGCGCGGTCACGGCGAAGATCGCCGCGCCGGCCAGCAGGAAATGCAACAGGGGCTCGCGCGCCCAGGAGCGCGACATCAGGGTGTGTAGTAGATGGGCGAGGTCCAGGCCCGTTCCTGCAACCACAGCTTTGCATCAGCAGGCTGGGTAACCCCATTGCGCGCGGCGAGGTATGTGTCCCAGCGCGGCGTGGGAATCTCCAGCACGCGCGCGTAGTAGAGGGCCTGCACGGTGGCGTCAAAGTCCGGGTCGGTCCAGGTGCCGGTCAGCTCCGCCGCGCCGATGGTGTTGGTCCAGGTCGCCTTCGCGACATCGACGGTATTGCCCACCGGCTGCAGCCGGCCGGTCTTTGCATCTTGCGTACGCCCTGCCGACCAGGCCACGTCATAGATTTTCTCGTGCGAGCCCTTCGCATCGCGCCACAGCTTGATGATCTGGATGCGATCCAGGTTGCCCGACACCGGATCCTTCGCCGCCTGGAACACGAAGCCCGGCGCGCCGTTGCGGTCAGCGGCGTGCAGGTTGCCGCCCATCGGCACGCCCCAGGCACGCGCCTTCTGGTCGAAATCCGCGCCGTCGAGCAGCCCGTCCGTCCTGCCCCAGCCCGCGAAGATGCGCACGCGGATCTGCGGGCCCGAAGTCGCGAAGGTTTCGCGCCGGCGCAGCGCATCGAAGATGGCTTCGCGCGTATTCACCGGTGCCCACACCCCGGTGATGCCCGAAGCGCTGAGCGTGGTCAGCTTCGCGCCGAGGAAGGCGTCGATGTCCTCAATGATCTGCCGCGGATTGCGCTGCAGGTCATGCAACCCATGGCCGCCGGGGAAGTTGTCTTCCTCGCTGGCCGAGACACCGGAGTGGAAGTCGCTGCCGCCCGCGAACCCCAGCTCGAAAGGATTGACGCCCACTTGCTCGGACAGCTGCAAGCCACGCAGCAGCGCCGGACGCAGGTAGCTGCCCGCCAGCTGCGACGGCACCGTGCTGAGGTCGGCAGTGCCCGTCCCCCTTGCAGCGCCGCCACCCATCAGTTCGAAGTCCGCGAACTCGTCGTCGGGCGAAAGTTCCGGCCGCGTCTCGCTGGTGCCCTTGGCCTGCGTGATCTCCACCAGCGGTTCGTTGGCCGCGCGGCGGCGGGCATAGTCCGCATCGATGGGTTTGCCCCATGTATCGTCGAGCGCGAACTGCATGCCGTTGCTCAGGTTGCTGTTGTGGGGAATCATCAGCGAGTCGATGCCATTGGCGCGGTTTGCCTCGGCATAGGACCACAGCGCCTCCGCATGCAGCGAATCCGTCGCGCCAAACGGCATGGCCGGATACTTCGGCCCGCGGAAGATCACGTTGCGATGCATCTGCCCGCGCGTGGTGCCGCGAAACGAGGCGGAATATTCGAATGCCACGAAGGTGGTGAACTTGCCCGGCTCGTAGTTGCGCTCGGCCGCGGCAATCGTGTCCTGCCAGTTGCCCTGCACCAGCGCGGGGTTCGACAGGCCCGGCATGCTCTCGCCGTAGATGCCGCCGATGGTGCGGTTCATGAACTCCCGCATGTCCTGGCCGCCATCGTTGTCGAACAGCCGCTGCCAGTCATTGCCCATCAGTTTGATCTTGCCCTGCATCGCCATGCGCACATTGCCCAGGTACTCGGCGTGATCGGTCACGGCGAGGAAATCCAGCGGCGTGATGCGCTTCAGTGGCTTGCCGAAGTAATCCACCGTCTCGCCCCTGGCGAACTTGTAGGACTCATTGGGTGTGATCTGCGTCTGCACCGTGGCCGCATCCAGCGAATAGGCCGTGTGCAGGTGCAGGTCGCCGAAGTACACGTGCATCTGGCCATCGGGCTTCGGTGCCGCTGCGGCAGTGCGCGGGGCTTCAGCCTGATTGCTGACGGGGTTCGAGCAGCCTGCGAGACCCAGTACGGCGATGCCGACCAACCAGATGGGGCCCGAACGTGTGTGGCAGCGATGTTCCATTTGCTTTTCCCCCATGGCCAGTGGCCCGGCCGCGTCCTGCGGACGAGTTTGTTCGCGGCTTCCATGCAAGTCCAGCCAGAAGCCGCTTGCCGCCGACTCGCGCGATTTGCCTATCGTGACGGCGCGTACGTGGACGCGTTGATGATGGTGCGATTGCGCTGATGCGAGGTCAGCGCCCGAACGCAAGCCCGCCCGCACGCGGGCTGGGCTCCGGCATCGGCTTGCCGGTCACCGGGTTCGGATAATGGAACGGCTCGGCGTAGTAGCTCGGGTACGTCAGGTACAGCACGCTCGGCGGCAGATCCGGCCACGGCGGAAACTTCTCGGGATAGGTGTTGATGGTGGTCTGGTCCACCCAGCCCAGCTTGTAGCCGGCATACATGTTGAACGGTGCGTGGAGTTTCTTGAACTTCCACACGCCGTTCTCCTTTATATAGTCGTCTTCGTAGTACACATGGCCCCAGCCGCCGCTGCTCATCACGAAGGCGATGCAGCGCGCCTCGCCGGTGACGCCATCGTCATGCACGGTGGGCAGGCACTGGAACTGCTGGTGGTCGATCAGCGAGTTGTTGCGTGGGCCGATGGGGCCGAGGCCCACCGTCATGTACTCGAACACGCGATCCTTGCCGAGAAAGATGCCCTTGCCGCCGATCTCCAGCGTGGCGTCATCGGCGAACAGGCCGGAGAGCGAGCGCCACTGCGCCTTGTCCACGTAGTAGCCGTAGGCGTCCTGCACGATTTCGATGTCGGTGAGATCCTGCAGCCGCGTGATGCGATCACCCAGTGCGTTGAGCTGCTGTTCAAGGGTTTTCAGCGCGGCGTCCGCGGCGATTGCACGCTGGGCACACAGTGCCACCAGTACCAGGCTCCCCATTTTAAGCCAGCCGCGCATGTGGGCGGATGTTACACCCTGCACGCGCCAAGGTGGACCAGCCGAATCTGGCAGAATGCGGGCCTCGAATGACCGGGTCACCGCAACGGAGGGCATGGACTCAATGAAGATGCAGGCGGCGCGCGCGCCCGGTTTGATGTTGCTTGTGCTGATCCTTTGCTCGTGTGGCGACAGCGGCTATTCCCTCTCCGTCATGCCCAGCTCGGTTTCGTTCAGCGGGACGGCCGGCATGCTCATCGCTCCGCAGCAGGTATACGTCGAATTCAAGGGTGACGGCCTGTCGGTCGGCCCCCGCGCGGGCGACCCCCCGGCCAACTGGCTGGGTTACACCTTGCTTTCCCACACCGATACCTCCCTGCAACTCCTGTTCTCGATCGCCAACACGACTGAACCTGGCGACTACGAGACAATCGTGCGTTTCGCCTTCGGCGAGCCCGGTGACCCTCACTTCAAGCACGTGGATCTACCGGTTTCACTTCATCTCGCGGCAGCCCAGGTCAACGGCCTCGATATCCATGATCGCGTGATGTCGGTTCTGGCCCAGGACGCGCAGGGCAATCTGTGGGTGTCCGTTGGCCTCGGAACCGAGGGCCAGCTCAATGACCTTTGGATGTACGACGCCGCCACCAACCAGTGGACCAGCATGGGATGGTCTCCATGACCACGAACGACCCCGCGATCATCCGCGACGTTTCCGATACCGCCATCTGGGTGGCGCAGTACCGGGCCGAGGAAACCGAACGCCCCGACGCGATGTTCCGCGACCCGTTGGCCAAGCTGCTGGTGGGCGAGCGCGGCCCCGCAATCGCCCGTGACTTCGGCAAGGCCGGTGCCTACACCGCGTGGACGCTGGTCACGCGCACCGTGGTCATCGATGAAATCATCCAGCGCGGCATTGCCGATGGCGTGGATGCGGTACTGAATCTTGGCGCCGGTCTCGACACACGCCCCTACCGCCTGGAGCTGCCTGCAAACTTTCAGTGGGTCGAAGCGGACTTCCCGAACATCGTCGGTTACATGAATGAAAAGCTGGCCGCGCACACACCGCATTGCCGGCTGCAGCGCGTTGCCGTCGATCTCGCCAATGCCGATGCCCGCGGCAGGTTCCTGGCCGAAGTCTTGCCGGATGCGAAGAAGGTGCTGGTCATCACCGAAGGTGTCATTCCCTATCTCACCGAGCAGCAGGTCGGCGAGCTGGCCGATGACCTGCGCAAGCATCCGCGTTTCGCGTTCTGGGTCAGCGAGTACTTCGAGCAGCAGGCCTATCGCTATGTCCGCGCCGCATCAGCGCGCCGCCAGATGGCCAACGCGCCCTTCCGGTTCCTGCCCGCCGACTGGCTGGGCTTCTTCGCGCAGCACGGATGGAAGAAGCAGGAGCTGCACTTCGGCAGTGAAGTCGCCGTGCGCTTCAAGCGACGCCCGCCAATGCCGTGGTGGGCGCGCATCGTGTTGCGGCTGATGAGCCGCAAGATGATCAAGAAGGCAATGTCTGCGGCCGGCTACCAGTTGCTGGTGCCGCGGCTGGACTGACGCAACTACTTCGCGCGCCGCACCGACACGGTCTTGCCTTCCTTCACCACCTCGAACAGCTTCGAGGCCCCGAGCAGATCGCTGAGCCGCGCATAGCCGTACGTGCGCTGGTCGAAGTCCGGGTTGCGTTTGGTGAGGATGCTGCCCACCTCGCCCAGGTGCGCCCAGCCGCTTTCGTCCGAGGCATCGTCCACCGCCTCACCCACCAGCTTCGCGAACTCGCTGTCGCGGTCCAGTTCCGCGGCACCCTTGCGATGCGGTGCCTGGCCTTCGACGCGGGTGAACACCTCGGTGTAGATGAAGCGGTCGCAGGCCGCGACGAAGGGCTTGGGTGTCTTCTTTTCGCCGAAGCCGTACACCTGCTTGCCGGATTCCTTCAGGCGTGAGGCCAGCCGCGTGAAGTCGCTGTCGCTGGAGACGAGGCAGAAACCATCGAGATTGTCGGCGTAGAGCAGATCCATCGCATCGATGATCATCGAGCTGTCCGTGGCGTTCTTGCCCTTGGTGTACGCGAACTGCTGGATGGGCTGGATGGAGTTCTCGAGCAGCACGGCCTTCCACTGCGCCAGGTTCGGCTGGGTCCAGTCACCGTAGATGCGGCGCACGGTGGCGCGGCCCAGCTTGGCCACCTCGTCCATCAGGCCCTTCACGATGGCCGGGTTGGCGTTGTCGGCGTCGATGAGGACGGCGAGCGCGGAGCTTGATTGTTCGGATTCAGGCATATGATGGCGATCCTAACAGCCTGGCCGGGGGGTCCTGCAGATGAATCGCTTCGAGAAGGCCGTTTATGAATGCATGGAGCCGACGCGCGCGTTGCTCGCGAAGACCACGAACCCCCTGCACCGCGCCATCCTGCTGAACTTCTGGCGGCATGTGCATCTGGAAGGCTCGGGTCAGTACGAACGCATCGTGGCCGCCGACATGACGGTGGACAACCCCGTGTATCGCGTGGCCTGGGGCGCGAACCCGGCCGTCATCGAAGGCAAGCAGGGCGTGGTCGGTTTCTACAACACGGTGGGCAATACGGTGCTGTGGAATTCCGATGACCTGATTGCCGTGGCCGACTGGGGTGTGGCCGATGAGCTCACCTTCCACATCCTGGCGGACGGGGCAACCCTGCGCGCCATCGGCTATGACGTGCCGGATCCGCAACAGCTCTATCACACCGCCAGCCGCCAGGCCTTCATCTGGCCTTACGACAGCAAGGCGCGTCTGACCGGTGAGCATCTGTACGAAGACAAGACCAGCCTGGTGATCGAAGCGGTGCATCCATCGGAAGCCATCACGCCGGAGCGCGTGCGCGAGATCCATCGCGAGTGCCTCGCCCGCCTGGAGGCCGAACAGGGCCCGGATTTCTGGAAGCTGTAGGAGGAATCCGATAGCCGCATGCGGAGAAGTGGCGGACGCACCCGACCTATAGTGGGTTCAGGAAGGAGCTGAATCCATCGAGGTGACCGCCATGAAACCGATTCATGCGATGCACATCGCGCTGCCGGCACTGCTGCTCGGCGCCTGCGTCAGCCAGCCACCACCGCCACCCGCTCCTGCCGTACCGGATCTGGCCGGCACGCACTGGACCGTGACCCGCATCGACGGCCGCGACACCCTCAACGGCACCGAACTCACCGTGGACTTCGGCGTGGATGGCCGCGTCAATGGTGACAGCGGCTGCAACAGCTACTCCGGCCCGTTCGTGCAGTCCGGCGCCACCGTGAGCGTCGGCGAACTGCTCAGCACGCGCCGCGCCTGCGAGCAGATCAATCGCCAGCAGCAGGAAGATCGGCTGCTGGCAGTGCTGCATGGCGCGAGCCGTGTCGAGCTGGGCTCCAATGAGCTCAAGCTGCACGCACGCGACGGCACGCTCACCTTCGTGCGCACAGCCTATGTAGAGCCGGTGTATCCGCGCGTCGTGGACTACGACTGCCAGGGGGTGCACCTGAAAGCCGAGTACGGACAGAACGTCGTGCGCCTCACGTGGCCGAATGGCAGCGAAGCGCTGCGTCGGCACGAAGGCACCGCTGGTGAGATCCGCTACGAGAGCGAGCACAGCGAGCTGCGCCTGGGGCACGACATCCTATGGGGGCGGGAGGGTGGCCTGCCGCGTTCCTGCCGCGAGGTGGGTGTGGATCGCTAGCGATCCATCCGTTCCGCAACCACGGCATCCAATGCGCCACCCTCCGCCACCCGCACCGACACTTCGATGGGCTGACAGCACACCTGGCAGTCCTCGACATAGATCTGCGAGCCGGCCAAAAGGTCCAGCCGCAACAGAATCACCTCGCCGCAATACGGGCACGCGACGTTGGTGAAGGGCTCGAGCTCGTCACCGCCGGAACCTACTCCCTCCGGTTCGATGACGGGCTCGAGCCCGAACTTCAGATCAATGTCGGTAGGCTTGCCGGCCATGCTAACCCCCGGGTCGTGACCTCAGGACGCCGCGCGCCGCGGCACGGCCGGCAGTTTCCAGTCCGGCCGCACGTAGTGGCAGGTGTAGCCGTTCGGGTAGCGCTGCAGGTAGTCCTGGTGCTCGGGTTCGGCTTCCCAGAAATCCCCCGCCGGTGCGAGTTCGGTGACCACCTTGCCCGGCCACAGCTTCGAGGCGTTCACGTCATCGATGGTGTCTTCGGCGACTTCGCGCTGCGCTTCGCTGGTGTAGAAGATGGCCGAGCGGTAGCTCGTGCCGATGTCATTGCCCTGGGCGTTACGCGTGGTCGGATCGTGCACCTGGAAGAAGAACTCCAGCAGCGTGCGAAAGCTGAGCACGCTCGGGTCGAAGATGATCTCGATGGCCTCGGCATGCGTGCCATGGTTCCGGTAGGTGGCGTTCTTCACATCGCCGCCCGAGTAACCCACGCGAGTGCTGATCACACCCGGGCGCTTGCGGATCAGCTCCTGCATGCCCCAGAAGCAGCCGCCCGCGAGAATGGCGCGCTCGGTCTTCATTTCGGCTCCTTCACCTGGTCGAGGTAATCCCCGTAGCCCTCCTGCACCATGCGCTCGCGCGGCACGAACCGCAACGAGGCCGAGTTGATGCAGTAACGCAGGCCGCCCCGATCGCGCGGGCCATCTTCGAACACATGACCCAGGTGGCTGTCGCCATGCGCCGAGCGCACCTCGGTGCGTTGCCTGCCGAGGCTGTCGTCCGCCAACTCCTTTATATGTGCCGGTTCGATGGGCCGGGTGAAGCTCGGCCAGCCACTGCCCGAGTCGTATTTGTCGGTGGAGGCAAACAACGGCTCGCCCGAGACGACGTCCACGTACAGGCCCGCGCGCTTCTCATGCAGCAGCGCACCCGTGCCGGGGCGTTCGGTGCCGCATTGCTGGGTGATCTGGTACTGCTCGGGGGTCAATGCGGCCACGGCCTCGGGCCGCTTGGTGTAGGCGGTCATGGGATTACCTCGCGACAGGGGAGACAGAGTGTAACTGGAGTCGGGGGCAGGTGATTTCCAGTACGGGGCCCCACTGCCGTTCGTTACAGCGAGACGGGCACCTTCAGTCACTGCTGCGTGTAGTCTGTTTCCCTCAAACGGACAGTGCGCCGTCGTTTAGGCTGCCTGCAGGCGTGCAGGGTAGGGAGGACAGACATGGGCGGACAAATCGAACCAACCGGCCGAGATTTCGGGCAGGGCATTCCGGACCTGGAGGACGGCGCCATGCTGCGCGGCCAGTACGACGGCCAGGCGGTGATCGCGATCCGCCGCGGCCATGAATACTTCGTGGTCGCCGCCGCCTGTTCGCACTGGGGCGAGAACCTGGCCGATGGTGCCGTAATCGGCGACACCATCCGCTGCGCGCATCACCATGCGTGCTTTTCCATCCGCAGCGGTGAGGCGCTCACGCCGCCCGCGCTCGGTCCCATCCAGGCGTTCACCGTCGAGCCGCGCGGCAGTGGCCGCGTGGTCACCGGCCCGATGAAGCACGCAAAGCCACATGAGATGAGCGGCGGCCCGAAGTCAGTGGTGATCATCGGCGGTGGCGCCGCGGGTTCGGCCTGCGCGCTGGCGCTGCGCTCCGAGGGCTACAACGGGCCGGTCACGATGATCAGCGCGGATGCCGACCTGCCCTGCGACCGGCCGAACGTGTCGAAGGATTACCTCGCTGGCAACGCGCCGGAAGAGTGGCTGTTCCTGCGCGATGCGGCAGGCTGGGAAAAGGCTGGCATCGAGCTCAGGACCCGCACCAAGGTGACGCGCATCGATCGCAAGGCGCGCCAGGTGCAACTGGCCGGTGGCGACACATTGAGTTACGACGCATTGCTGCTTGCGCCCGGCACCGAAGCAACGCGGTTGCCGATTCCCGGCGCAGACCTTCCGCACGTACATGTGCTGCGCACGGTGGATGATGCGCGGCAAATCATCACGAAGGCCAGGGACTCGGTATCCGCCGTCGTCATCGGCTCCAGCTTCATCGGCATGGAAGCGGCCGCCTCGCTGAAGGCACGCGGAATCGACGTGCACGTGGTCTCGCCCGATACCGTGCCGTTCGCGCGCATTCTGGGGCCGCAGGCCGGTGGCGTGCTGCACCGGGCGCATGTGAAGAACGGCGTGAAGTTCCACCTTGGACGAAAGCCCGCGTCCATCCTGCAGAGCGCGGTGGTCCTGGATGACGGGTCGCAGATCGCCGCGCAGCTGGTGGTGATGGGCGTTGGCGTGCGGCCGTCGCTGTCGCTGGCCGAGGATGCCGGCCTCACGGTGGATCGCGGCGTGATCGTCGACGACCAGCTGCGCACCTCGGACCCTGCCATCTGGGCGGCCGGCGATGTGGCGCGTTATGTGGATGCGCGCACGCGGCAGAACGTGCGCATCGAACACTGGGTGGTCGCACAGCGCCAGGGGCAACTTGCCGCGCTCGCCATGCTCGGCCGCACCGTGAAGCTCGACCAGGTGCCGTTCTTCTGGACCACGCAGTTC